>Ga0102855_1000156_pt1 | contig 25034 bp, 22 predicted proteins | sample Colrivmet1370B02_FD_78450 | JGI IMG/M metagenome (GOLD analysis project Ga0102855, IMG submission 78450) | Estuarine microbial communities from the Columbia River estuary - metaG 1370B-02 | ecosystem: Environmental > Aquatic > Marine > Intertidal zone > Estuary | place: USA: Columbia River...
ACCACTATTGTCAAATGGGAAACCAAGGCTTGGGGCGAAATTCCTGCCGATTTTGGGCGTAAATAAATTAAGTCATTAGAGCGTAGTTTATTGTTTTATAAGGACTAAAAAATACGTAACTTTGCTCTTTAAAATTTTAAAATATCCTATGAGTAAATTGGTAATTGTTGGAACCGTCGCATTTGATGCTGTTGAAACTCCTTTTGGAAAGACTGACAAAATTCTTGGCGGATCGGCTTCCTACATAGGGCTTTCTGCCTCGCAATTTGAAGTTGATAGCGCGATTGTTTCCGTAGTGGGCGGTGATTTTCCTCAGGATTATTTAGATCTTTTTCTTGAGAGAGATATCGATATTTCAAGTATCAAAATAGAAAAAGAAGGGAAGACCTTTTTTTGGAGTGGACGCTATCACAACGATATGAATACACGGGATACGTTGGCAACCGAACTTAACGTATTAGAAAACTTTCAACCGATAGTTCCTGAAGCTTATAAAGATGCGAAAATTTTGGTTTTAGGAAATTTACACCCGATTGTACAATCTAGTGTTTTAGATCAAATGTCAGACGCCTCTACATTGGTTATTTTAGACACGATGAATTTTTGGATGGACCATGCACTGAATGACCTTTTAGAAGTTATTAAGCGGGTGAATGTGATTACTATTAACGACGAAGAAGCCCGCCAATTAACAGGAGAATACTCTTTAGTAACTGCGGCAAGAAAAATACATGAGATGGGCCCCGAGTATGTGGTCATCAAAAAAGGAGAACATGGAGCATTACTATTCAATGGAACCAATGTATTTTTTGCACCGGCTCTCCCATTAGAATCTGTTTTTGACCCTACTGGAGCAGGCGATACTTTTGCAGGAGGATTTGCAGGGTTTTTAGCCCAGACAGAAAACATATCTTTCGAGAACATGAAAAAAGCGGTTATTTATGGGTCCACGCTTGCATCGTTTTGTGTTGAGAAATTTGGCACAGAACGTTTGGAGTCTTTACACCCCGAAGAGGTGCACACACGCCTCAAAGCTTTTAAAGATCTGACAAGATTTGAAATAGAGTTAACAACATAATTAAACGCGCCAATTTGGTGCGTTTTTTATTTAATATATAATTAGGAAACGAAAATGAGCGATGCTATAAAACACGAATGTGGAATTGCACACATTAGACTTTTAAAACCATTAGAGTTTTATAAAAAGAAATATGGAACAGCTTTTTATGGAATCAATAAGATGTATCTCATAATGGAAAAGCAACACAACCGTGGTCAAGACGGTGCAGGTTTTGCAAGTATTAAATTAGACATGCAACCTGGAGAGCGCTATATAAGTCGTGTGCGTTCGGTTGCGCAACAGCCCATTCAAGATATTTTTGCTCAGATTAATAATCGAATTAATGATGTATTGGCAGAGCATCCAGAATTGACGAATGATGCGGAGGCACAAAAAAAAGCAGTGCCGTATTTAGGAGAGGTCATGCTGGGTCATGTCCGTTATGGTACATTTGGCAAAAACAGTGTTGAAAGCGTACACCCCTTTTTGAGGCAGAACAATTGGATGCATCGAAATTTGATTTTAGCAGGAAATTTTAACATGACGAATGTTAAAAGCTTATTTAAAAATCTTGTTAAGATTGGACAGCACCCTAAAGAGTACACAGATACCATTACCATTATGGAGAAAATTGGACATTTTCTGGATGATTCGGTTTCAAAACTTTATAAAAAGCTCAAAAAGGAAGGCTATAATAAAATGGAATGTTCACCCTTGATTGCGGAGCGTTTAAACCTTAAAAAAATATTAACCAAAGCGGCTAAAAGCTGGGACGGTGGTTATGCTATGGCGGGGCTTTTAGGGCATGGAGATTCTTTTGTTTTAAGAGATCCATCGGGCATCCGACCAGCCTATTACTACATGGATGATGAAGTTGTCGTTGTCGCTTCCGAGCGTCCAGTGATTCAAACAGTTTTTAATGTTAACTATGATGAAGTTCACGAGTTACCCCCTGGAAGTGCGATTATTACAAAAAAATCAGGAGAAACATCCATAAACAAAATTTTAGAACCTTTAGAGCGCAAGGCTTGTTCGTTTGAACGTATTTATTTTTCCAGAGGAAGTGATGCCGAAATTTATCAAGAACGAAAATTACTCGGAAAACTGATTGTTCCTGAAGTTTTGAAGCATGTAGATTATGATATTAAAAACACCGTTTTTTCATACATTCCTAATACAGCAGAAACATCGTTTTTTGGGATGATTGAAAATGTTGAAGAGTATTTGAATAAAACGAAAACTGAACAAATTTTAAAAGGAAAACGCTCTCTTTCTGCGGAAAAAGTAACACAGATACTTTCGGAACATACACGTGTCGAAAAAATTGCTATTAAAGATGTCAAGTTAAGAACCTTTATCACAGAAGATAGTAGCCGTGATGATTTGGTAGCGCATGTGTACGATGTTACTTATGGCGTTATTAAGCCAGAAGATAACCTTGTTATTATTGATGATAGCATCGTTCGAGGCACAACCCTAAAGAAAAGTATTCTGAAGATGTTGGATCGTTTAACGCCAAAACGAATTGTGGTGGTGTCTTCAGCGCCTCAAATTCGCTATCCAGATTGTTATGGAATTGATATGGCAAACCTCGAAGGGTTGGTTGCGTTTAGAGCCGCACTGTCTCTGTTAAAAGATGCTGACATGTATCATATTGTCGAAGAGATTTATACACGATGTAAAGCCCAAGAAAATTTAGAAGACTCGAAGGTTCAAAATTTTGTAAAAGAAATTTATGCACCATTTACACCTCAACAAGTGTCGGACAAAATTGCAGAGCTATTGAGTGAAGATGGAATCAATGCTGAGGTTAAAATCATATTTCAATCTATAGAGAATTTACATAAAGCCTGTCCGAAAAATTTAGGAGATTGGTATTTCACAGGAAATTACCCGACCCCCGGAGGTAATCGAGTAGTAAATAGGGCATTCATAAACTTTTTTGAAGAAAATAATGAGAGAGCTTACTGATAAAAAGTGCAGTTTATCTAGTAAATATGCAGTTTATCTAAAATAAATTTTTACTACTCATTAAACTTATATATTTGAATCACCATAACATAAGTAGGTTAAGTTCATGGTAGATTTGGGGCAAAAAAGGTGAACGCAAGTTCACCTTTTTTATTTTCCACATTTTTTTAACTCTTATTTTGCAGCAGCAAAACGTGTTTCAACCTCTTTCCAATTAATCACATTAAAGAACGCTTCAATATAATCTGGACGACGGTTTTGGTAGTTCAAGTAATAGGCATGTTCCCATACATCTAGGCCTAAAATTGGAGTTCCTCCACAGGACACACCTGGCATTAATGGGTTGTCTTGATTTGGTGTAGAACACACCTCAACTTTTCCACCTTTATGGACACACAGCCAAGCCCATCCAGATCCAAACTGCGTTGCAGCAGCTTTACTGAATGCGGTTTTAAAACCCTCAAAAGAACCATAAGCAGCAAGAATAGCATCTTTGAGTTCGCCCGAAAGGTCTTCTTTTCCTACGGGATTCATAACTTCCCAAAACAGCGAATGGTTGTAAAATCCACCACCGTTATTTCGGACAGCCTTATTAGACATGTCCAAGTTTTCAAGGATTGTTTCAATGGACTTGTTTTCTAAATCCGTGCCAGCAATTGCAGCGTTTAGATTGTTTGTATAGCCGTTATGATGTTTTGAATGGTGGATTTCCATTGTTCGTGCATCAATATTCGGTTCGAGAGCATCATAAGCATAATTTAATTTTGGTAATTCAAAAGCCATAAAAATTTGTTTTTAAATGTTTAAATAATAATTCCAAAGTTACAATATTCAAATAATAATTATAGGCATATGTAATTAAGATTGTTTATTTTGGTATAAATTTTATTTAGTGAACGCATCAACATTCAACATCTATAATGCATCGGCAGGAAGTGGTAAAACATTTACCTTGGTCAAAGACTATTTAAAAATAGTTTTGACTTCCAAAGAATTTTTACCTCATCGCCATATTTTAGCAATTACCTTTACAAACAAGGCTGTGGATGAAATGAAAACGCGAGTTATAGAAGCGCTAATGACATTTGCTGCACCGTCTATCTTAACAAAATCAGATGCCTTATTTGAACAAGTTGTTAAAGAGTTAGATCGTTCGCCAAAAGAAATTCACCATAAATCCAACCAACTTCTCAATAAAATACTGCATAATTATGCAGCCTTTGACATTTCTACAATTGATAAGTTTACTCAAAAACTGATTCGCACTTTTGCATTCGATTTAAAACTCCCCATGAATTTTGAGGTTGAATTAGACACAGATTTTTTACTAAAAAAAGCGGTCAGTCGTTTACTGTCCAAAGCTGGAAAAAATAAGGAACTCACAAAAGTGTTGGTTGAGTTTGCGATTGAAAAAGCAGACGATGATAAAAGTTGGAACATTGCTTTAGATTTAGCCAAAACAGCCAAGCTTTTAACAAGAGAATCAGATGCGCCTTATCTAGAAGAACTTTCTCAATGTACGTTACAAGATTTTGGCACCCTGAAATCAACCTTAATAAAAGAGATTCGCGAAACAGAACTACAGATTGTTGCGTTGTCCACCCAGATTTTAGAGTTGATTTCAGCCAGTGGTATTGAATTTTCAGATTTTACAAGAGGGTCCTTACCAAAACATTTTAAGGCATTAAGATCCAAAAAATTTGATCTTAGTTTTACAGCCCAATGGCAACAATCCATAGAAACCACCGCGTTGTACACCAAAAAAGCCTCCCCTAGTGTTACCGCCGCTATTGATAGGCTACGCCCCCAACTTGTAGCGGTATTTCAAAAAACCAAAGAATCCGTTTATCGTATTCGGTATTTAAATAATATTAGAAAAAACACCACACCACTTTCGGTTTTGAATTTGATTCATCAAGAACTAAAAACGATCAAAGACGAAGAAAATTTGTTGATGATTTCTGAATTTAATACCATCATAAGTCAGCAAATAAAAGATCAGCCAGCACCTTATATTTATGAACGTATCGGTGAAAAATTTAATCATTTTTTTATTGATGAGTTTCAAGATACTTCCGAATTACAATGGGAAAATTTGACTCCCTTAATAATAAACACATTGGCGCAAGAAAATGGGAGTTCTATGTTGGTAGGAGATGCCAAACAAGCAATTTATCGATGGAGAGGTGGGAAGTCAGAGCAGTTTATCAATTTATATAACAATGCGACTACATTCCCTTTTGAAGCGACACTTTCTAAACTTCCAACAAATTATAGAAGTTGCAGTCAGGTGGTTGATTTTAACAACAAATTTTTTAAACACCTATCAACGCTTGTTTTCTCAAATGACACCTATAAGGCACTATACCAGTCAGCGTCTCAATTAGAATTTAAAAACAAGAAGGGGTATGTGAATATTTCCTTTTTGGAGTTTGAAAAGGGAGCAGATAAATCACTTTTATATGCAGAAAAAGTTTTAAAAATTATTCGATCTTATTTGGATTCAAGCGAGGATGCAGCCATGAAAGATATTTGTGTGTTGGTTCGAAAACGAAAAGAAGGAGTTGCTGTGGCAAATTTATTAAGCCAATCTAAAATTGATATTGTCTCGAGTGAAACTCTATTAGTGGCACAGTCACCAGAAGTAAATCATATTATGAACGTATTGGAATATATGCATGAACCTTCTAATATACAAGCCAAACTCGAGGTGATCAATTATGTTGCAACCCATACCGATGTAGGGGATCCACACTTATTTCGTTTAAAGTGTATCCCTTTAAATCGTGTTGCTTTTTTTCGAGCGCTGCAACCCTTAGGACTAAATTTCAATCTTAGAACAGCATTACAACTTTCTATATATGAATCTGTAGAGTATATAATTAGTAGTTTTCAACTTGTAAAAACCTCGAATGCTTACATTCAGTTTTTCCTAGATTTTGTAATTGAATTCACTCAAAAAACAACATCGAGTGTCCGTCAATTTATAGATCACTACAATCTAAAAAAGGACACTTTAAGTGTCGTCACTCCAAAAGGAATAAATGCCGTTCAAATAATGACGATTCATAAATCTAAAGGACTGGAGTTCCCAGTTGTTATTTTTCCATTTGCAGAATTGGATATTTATAAAGAATTGGAGCCTAAAGAATGGATGCCAATGGATACTTCTTTTGCTCCTTTTTCACATTTTTTATTAAATTATAACAAAGATTTTGAAGCATTTGGAACGGAAGGCGCTGCCATCTTTAAGGACCACCAATCAAAATTGGAGCTCGACAACATTAACCTGTTGTACGTAGCGCTCACTAGGGCAGTTGAGCAATTATATATTGTTGGAAATGCAGCGGTTGCCAAAAATGGAGCTGAAAATCTTAAAACATATTCCGGACTTTTAATTAATTATTTAAAATCATCAGGACGTTGGAAAGACGGAAAGTTGGAATATGAGCTTGGAAAGCTCCAAAGCATAGAAACTCCAAAACCCGCCAAATATCCGACAGTATATCAGAGTAAATTTATATCAACTCCAAAGGCACATCTCAATGTATCAATGGCAACAAATGCGGGATACCTATGGGATACTGTACAAAAAGAAGCACTTGAGAGAGGGAATTTGGTTCATTTACTAATGTCAAAAATTTATACCAAAGACGACATTGAAATTACGTTGAATGATTTTTTTAATGCAGGTGTGATATCATCAGCTCAAAGCGACGCACTTTTAAAGACCTTAGAGGCGATTGTTGGCCACCCATTGTTAGCACCCTATTTTAGTTCAGACTTAGAGGTTTATAACGAAAGAGAAATTATGACTTCCAGTGGAAAAATCATTATTCCAGATCGGTTGGTTGTTTTCAAAGACTCCACAGCCGTAATTATTGATTATAAAACAGGTGACTCTTACGATAAATACGAAGCTCAACTCGAAAATTATTCGAAAATTATTGAGGAAATGGGGTATAAGGTTACCAAAAAAATAATCGTGTATATAAACGCCAGTTTACAGGTTAAAGTGTATTAGCTTTAAGACACTTTTAAATTCAAATTTCGTTAACCTGTAGCCCTTTGAAATTAATATTGTTTTTTTTGTGTAGAATATTTGTTTTATAGAATTAACGCCTTATTTTTGCACCTAATTAATCAAATAAATTAAAAACATCACTCATGAAAAATCTTAACAGATTAATTCTCACAACATTACTAGTGTTTGCGATTGGTAATGTAAATGCACAAGACGAAAATAACCCATGGCAAATTACAATAGGTGTAAATGCTGTAGATGTATTTCCTGTCGGTGAAGACGCTCCTCAAGGAGATTATTTCCAAGAATTTTATAACGTGGAAGACAACTGGAGCATTTTTCCTTCAGTCTCTTTAATTACACTACAAAAATACATAGATGAGGGTTTCTCAGTAGGTATTTCGGCATCTATCAACAGACTTGATAAATGGGGACAAACTGAGGATGGAACTCCAGTTTCTGTAAATAACTTAATGTATTATGCAGTTGATGGAAATGTAAAATATAGCCTTTCCGGTTTATTAAACACTAAAAAACTAGAGCCATTTGTTGGAGTTGGTGGTGGATATACTTGGATCGAAAAAGGACCTTACAGCCCAACATCTACTTCTGGAGATTCTGGTGCTTTAATTGGAGCTGGAACTTTAAATGGAACCGTTGGTTTGGCGTATTGGTTTTCTGACAATTTTGGAATCACAGCGCAGTCAACATACAAGCATTCTTTTAAAGACTACTTAACAAAACATTTCCAACATTCTGTAGGAGTTGCTTTCAATTTTGGTGGAACTGATACAGATGGTGACGGCATATATGATAAACATGATCTTTGTCCAGAAGTTCCTGGTTTAGAAGAATTCAATGGATGTCCTGATTCAGACGGAGATGGCATTGAAGATTCAAAAGATACATGTCCAGAATTAGCTGGTTTAGCTGAGTTCAATGGATGTCCTGATACAGACGGAGACGGTGTATCTGACAACAACGACACATGTCCAAATGAAGCAGGTTTAAAATCCTTAGCAGGATGTCCAGATGCCGATGCAGATGGTTTAGCAAATGCTCAGGATGAATGTCCAAATGAGGCAGGTCCAGTTGCTAACAATGGATGTCCTTGGAAAGATGGCGACAGCGATGGCGTATTAGATAAAGATGATAACTGTCCTACGGAAGCAGGAACTGTTGCAAACAATGGTTGTCCTGAAGTTGTTTTCCCTTCAGAAGAAGAACAAAACGAACTCATCAACTACTCTAGAACCATTAATTTTGCACTTGGAAAATCAAGCTTTAAAGAAGATGCTTATCCAACTCTAAAAGCAATTACTGCAATCTTAAAAGAGTATCCAAAAGCTAGCTTTGTTGTAGAAGGTCATACAGACAGTACTGGTACTAACAATAACTTCAACCAATTACTTTCAGAAAGAAGAGCTGAAAAAGTTGTAGATTATTTAGTCGAAAATGGTATTGCAGCTGATAGATTAAACTCAATTGGTTTTGGTGAAAACAAACCAATTGAATCGAACATGACTGAAGCAGGAAGAACTGCTAACAGACGTGTAGAAGTAAAATTGGCGGAATAGTTTTTACTATTTCATAATAAAAAGCTTAAAACGCTTCGCTATTGCGAAGCGTTTTTTTATTTTTATAACATGACAAGTTTTATTTATGACGTCCTAAAAGATTTGGAAACCCATTCGAAAGATGTTTCCAAACTCAGCCTCATTCTCCCTAACAAACGGGCTGGGATATTTCTCAAGATGGAATGGTCTAAATTAAATAAAACAACGGGGTTTTTACCCCAAATAATTGCTATTGAAACGTTTATAGAAGAATTATCTCAACTAAGGCTTCTTAGTAATACCGAACTAATCTTTGAGTTTTATGAAGTTTATTTAGAGCTTACCCCACTAAATGAAAGAGATTCATTTGATCGTTTTTCAAAATGGGCTCCCGTTGTGCTTCAAGATTTTAATGAAATTGATCGCTATCTAATTCCTCAGAATCAAATTTTTGAATACCTGTCCGCAATTCAAGAAATCAACCACTGGTCTTTAGATCCAAACACCACACCACTAATCAAAGGCTATTTATCTTTTTGGAAAAAGATACAGACCTATTATAAAAAATTTACGGAGCATCTTCTTCAAAAAGGAGTGGGATATCAAGGTTTAATTTATAGGGAGGCCGTAGAAAATTTAGAACTATATATTCAAAACCATCAAGACAAGTCCCATATCTTTTTAGGATTTAATGCTTTGAATGCATCTGAGTCAACGATTATTCAGGAGTTGTTACAACAAGACAAAGCAAAAATTTATTGGGATATTGACCAAATATTTCTAGATTCTCCTCAACACGATGCAGGCTATTTTATAAGACAACATCAAAAAAGTTGGAGCCATTTTAAATCACATCCTTTTAATTTGGTTTCTAATTATTATACCAAACCCAAAAACATTTCTGTCATTGGAACCCCAAAAAACATAGGTCAAGTTAAGTATGTAGGGGCATTATTACAGCAATTATACACAGAAAATAAACTTCAAAACACTGCCCTAGTTTTAGGAAATGAAGCGCTACTAATTCCGATATTGAATTCAATACCAAGCTCTATAGAAGATATCAATATTACTATGGGATTACCTTTAAAGCAAATTCCTTTTTCAGCTTTTATTGATCAATGGTTCCAACTTCATAAAGACCCCTCTCCCTTATATTATTATCAAGATGTGATAGGTGTATTATCACATCAATTTGTGCGCCCCTTGTTTCAAACTGAAGATCAAGATGCCGCTCAATTAATCATGACAACAATCAAACAGCAAAATCTAATAAGCCTCTCCAAAGATCAAATCATTGCCATTGCTCCTGATCATAAAGAAAATTTAGAACTTTTGTTTGAGACTTGGAACGACCAACCCACGAATGCAATCGAAAGTGTTTTATCGCTTATTTTTAAACTTAAAGACCATTATAACAAATCTAAAAACAAGCACCTATTAGCTTTAGAATATTTATATCGGTTCTCTGAAATTTTTAACCACCTACAACGCCTCAATACACGCTATAGCTACATCACAAATATCAAAGTTTTACAAAGCATTTATAAAGAATTATTAAGCCTTGAAACCTTGGATTTTAAAGGGCAGCCATTAAAAGGATTACAGATCATGGGAATGTTGGAGTCTCGTGTTTTAGATTTTGAAACGGTGATAATTGTCTCTGTAAATGAAGGGGTTCTCCCGGCAGGTAAAACAAATAATTCATTCATCCCCTTTGATGTTAAAATTGAAAATGGGCTTCCTACCTACAAAGAAAAAGACGCTGTTTACACCTATCATTTTTATCGATTGCTTCAACGTGCTAAGAATGCGCATATTATTTATAACACAGAACCTGATGTATTAAGTGGCGGTGAACGCAGTCGTTTTATAACCCAACTAGAGTTTGAAGCACATCATGCTTTAGATCATAAAATAGTAATTCCAGAAACGCCGCAAATCACCCCACATGCATTAACTGTAAAGAAGACGCCTGAAATCATTTCAAAACTCAAAAGTGTCGCTGCTAAAGGGTTTTCCCCTTCATCATTGAGCCAATACATTCGGAATCCAATGGATTTTTATAATCAGAAACTATTGGGTGTAAAAGAGGGTATAACTTTAGAAGAAACGGTTGCTGCAAATACATTTGGAAGTATTATCCATAATACATTAGAAGCTTTTTACAAACCTTTTATTGGGCAGGTATTGCAGCCGTCAATGCTTACAGAACTAAAACCCAAAATTGACAGTACAGTTGCCCATTATTTTAATGAGATTTATAAGGAAGGTGATATCTCTCAGGGACTTAATCTTATTAGTTTTGAAATTGCCAAACGATATATTTCAAATTTTTTATCCTATGAATTGGCATGTATAAATAAAGGAGATGAAATTATAATTGAGGCGATTGAGTCCAAAATGGCTGTTGCCATTGATATTCCTGAACTTCAGACTCCGATTCAACTGATCGGAACCATTGATCGTATTGATATGTGTAATGGCACTCGTAGAATTATAGATTACAAAACGTCTCAGGTATCTCAATCTGAAATGGAATTGGTAAATTGGGACGATATTACAAACGACTACAAAGCACACAGTAAAAGTTTTCAAATTATGACATATGCGTATATGTTAAATGCCCAAACGCCTTTTACCACGCCTGTAGAAGCGGGAATCATCTCTTTTAAAAATCTAAAATCAGGATTGCTAAAGTTTGCCAAGAAAGACAAGCCAGGGTCGTATGCTCAAAAAACACCCGTGTTGTCCTCCGATCTTTTGGTGCGTTATGAGTATGAACTCAAAACACTCATTCTTGAGCTTTTTAATCCCGATATTGATATTACCGAAAAAGAGGTTTAGATGGTCATTCAAGAAATAAACAAAGTCATTAAAGGTCCGCATCGTTTGCCGATTCTACTGGATGTCTTTTATAATAACACTGTAGAGCATGCGCCATTACTCATTTTTTGCCATGGGTATAAAGGGTTTAAGGACTGGGGGGCTTGGAATCTATTTGCAAAGACGTTTGCGGCATCGGGGATTGCCGTGCTGAAATTTAATTTTTCTCATAATGGCGGAACTATTGAGCAGCCAATTGATTTCCCAGACCTTGAAGCTTTTGGTCATAATAACTATACTAAGGAATTAGACGATTTGAATCAAGTATTAGATTGGGTTGAAACCGCCTATGCAAAACACTCTAATATTAATGTGTCTAACATTACTTTAGTAGGTCACAGTCGAGGCGGTGGAATTGTCACTCTAAAAGCAGCAGAGGATTCCCGTGTTAAAAAACTTGTAAGTCTTGCAGGAGTTTCGGACTTTAAATCTAGATTTCCCAAAGGGTCGGATCTTGATGTTTGGAAATCGACAGGTGTACGATTTGTTATGAATGGGCGTACCAAACAACAAATGCCACATTATTACCAGTTCTATGAGGACTTTATGGCGAATGCGTCTAGACTTACAATTCAGCTAGCTGCTAAAAGTTTAAAAGTACCTCATTTAATTATTCATGGAGATGCAGACACAAGTGTGGATTTAAAAGAAGCTTTTGCACTGCATAAATGGCATCCAGGAGGTCAGTTGGTTGTACTAAAGGGCGCAAATCATGTGTTTGGAAGTCATCATCCTTGGGATTTTAGTGAATTACCCCTGTATTTACAGCATATTCACTCAAAAATTACCCACTTTATTAACAATTTGTGCTAGTTCTTAAAAAAAAGAGCATTTATCTGATATTTTTTTTGGAAAGAACAAACTAATTTTTGTAATTTAGACTAAAATAAATATATATTATGGGATATTCATTCAAAAATAGTAAAGGAAAGACGTATTTTTTACACACTAAAGATGTAATTCTTAAAGGTGGTAGAGAGCAAACTATCTATTATTTCGCAAAAGATGAGCGTAGTAATTCATGCGATCTTCCTGCTGGAAAAAAGATTGTAGAAAACGAAAAAACAGGACTCCCTTTTGTTAAAAAGGCCTAAGTTTTTCAATCTTATCAAAAAAAAACCCACTCTTATTGAGTGGGTTTTTTTTGTGCTTATAATATTAGGTCCAGATTTTATCTTTTTTCGGTCTTAAAACAGTATAAATCATAATTAAGGCAACAACTAAATGCATAAAGCCAAATTGCTGAGGGAGATCAAGGGACTTGCTTAAAATCAGATACCCTTGGAACAGATTTATAACTAAAATAGCACATCCGATTCTATTGCTCAGAGCCATTGCAGCCTTGTTTTTTTCGTCGAAGGGAGTGTTTATTGGAAGCGTGACAATCACTTGCCCCAAAAACATTACGATGATAAACAAATGTACTATATTATTATCTTGTGCATAACCTATTCCTTCTCCGATTATTGGACATATGCCAAAAAAACAAATTCCAAAAAGAAACAAAGCACGGATTCTTTTTATTGCTCCATATGCTGCGACTAAGATAAAAATGAAACAAAAAATATTGCCTGCACTTTCTAGTATAGGATTCATGAGGGGATTATTATAATAAGGTTTAGGTCAGTACCAATTTAATCAAATTTGTAATTTAATACAAATTTTTTTGTGTTAACTTACAATTAAGTTTTTGTTCTTTATAGGGAAACCTGTTGTGACGCTCTACTATTTTTTTAAATACAATGAAGAAGATTTTCAAAAAAAGGACATGCCAAAGCTGTTTTTCCTTTTAACTTTTGTATTTTAAATAATATAAAACTACATTTAGTAGTTATTTTTTTAATACCCATTATATAAATTGTTGATATGAAGCCAATCATAAAATGTGTTTTATGGGCCATGTTTTTAGTGCTCTATTTGGGGTGTTCCAAAGACAATCCAGACGAACAAACTCCAACAAAAGAGCCAGAAGTGGTGGAAGCTTACGAAGCTTTAAATGTATCTTATGGTCCGGATGAAAATCAAGTGTTTGATATTTACCTCCCTGAAAACAGAACGGCTTCTACTAAAACACTCATTTTGATTCACGGTGGCAGTTGGTTTTCTGGAGATAAATCGGACATGAATACGATCAAGTTGTTCATTTCAACACTTCACCCAGATGTGGGTATTATTAATATGAATTATACCTTGGCTGGGGTTAATAACCCGCCAGTCCCAATGCAAACGGAGGATATTTCAGCGGTGGTTGATTACCTTTCTACCAATAAAACATCCCTTATTATTAGTGATGATATTGGGTTTATTGGTGTGAGTGCGGGAGCTCATTTATCATTATTGTGGAGTTATGCATATGATACTAATAACCAAGTTGACATGGTTTGCAGTATTGTTGGCCCAACCAATTTTACAGATCCTAATTATTATGACAATCCTCTTTATCAGCCAGTTTTTCAATTATTTGGAAACCCCTCTGTTGAATTTTTAGAATCTGCAAGTCCTTATCATAGAGCTACCGCAACTTCTCCACCAACACAGCTGTTTTATGGCGGCATGGACCCCTTAGTTCCAACCTCACAAGGCGTAGACATGGATGCACAGCTTACGACACTAGGAGTCACCCATGAGTTTCACTTTTATCCAGACGAAGGTCATGGCTGGGAAGGCGCAAATTTGTTAGACACCACCACAAAGATTTCAACGTTTATAGAAACATATATAGAAACGGAATAACTCCAGTATTCAAGTCTAGCATCATCAACAGCCATCAATTTAATTGATCTTTAGTTAGATTTACAGGAGACACATGTTAATGAATGCATTTATTTAATATTTTATTCATACATTTAAGCATAATATTAAAATCAACATTTATGGAAAATCTTTCAATTTTAGCACAGCTTATTGTTTCAATATCTGTAGTTATTGTGTGGGTTTTTAGATATGATAATATTGTTTTAGAATTTAAACAATACGATTTGTCTAGTTTGGTAAGAAATGCAGTTGGTGCATCAAAAATTGCATTGGCAACTGTTTTGATACTAGGAATTTGGTATCCAGAATTTTTAGTTCCCGCATCGCTATTAATGGCATTTTTAATGCTAAGCGCTCAATATTTTCATGTGAAAGTAAAAAACCCTTTTGTAAAATTCATTCCCTCTTTTGTTCTCTTAATCCTATGCTTATTTATTGCTGCTTTTAATTATGGATTGTTATAGAGAATGGATTTAAACTTACTTATCCTTTTATTTTCGGCGATTTCGTTTATTTTTTATGGGATAAGCTCTTTTTTTTCAAGGCGAATGCTATCCGAATATGCGCGTTGGGGCTATAAAAACCAACGGATTTTGCTCGGTTGTTTACAACTATTAGGAGCAATTGGTTTACTTGTTGGCATCCTCAATCCCATATTGCTTACTGTTGCGTCCTTTTTATTAACGTTTATGATGGTTACTGCTGTTTTTGTAAGAATTAAAATAAAGGACAGCATTATTCAGATGTTTCCAGCCATTTTATACACGGTACTAAATTTTATAATTCTTTACAATTCGTTGGTTTAAATCCAAGCCAACTCTAGATTTTTAATCAACGGCAAGTTTATCGTTGCTGTAGTTTGTAGTTTCAGCTTTATTTTTCCTTAGATTTGTCAATAGGAAACCTACCTTGATTCCCGATGCCGTCCATGTCAATCGTATCGTATGCATTTTGATGTTCCTTCCGTTGTATTTTGTGTTGTCTCGAAATAATCGTTAATAAAAAATAGACGTACACTATAAATATGATAAACCCGAAAATAAATATAAGTAAATTCATTTTTTTCTTCTTTGTCTAATGGCAATGGAAAGCGATAAAATCGACGGAACCCAAATTCCTACAAAAATCCCCTCTAGTTTGTTTCCAGTGAACCAAAGTGTAACAGACATCAAAAATGAAATGAACGCAAGTATAATAGGATAATAGGTTTCAATAAAATCTCTCATTGTTTTTTATGTAAAAATAAGCAAGATTAAATAAACAAATGTTACTAAATCTATAAAGTTTTAACATATGTATTAAAGATTTTCTTAAAAAAATGAGATTTTATCTCATAACAAACTAGCTCAAGCGGTTTAAATAGCTAAACCCAAAACAATTCAGTTTACTTTTTATTAACTTTATCAAATGCAAAAAAATGGTGGAGCAAAAAAAACGAAAGAAAGATGAAAATATATATCACAATAATTTTAATGGTTTTTGGCTTTCAATCGTGTGGTGCACAGAAAAACAGCGAACTCTTTACAATATATTTAGTGAGACATTCAGAAAAAGAATTAACAACGAATCATCATTCAGACCCTCCACTTTCTAAATGTGGAGAGCATAGATCAGAGAATCTAAGTAATTTTCTTAAAGATGTAGATCTGGATGTTATATACAGTTCTAACTATATCCGAACCAAAAATACAGCACTCCCAACAGCCATGTCCAAAGGATTAAAGGTTAATGAATACAACCCTCAAGAACTTGAAGATTTTTCCAAATCTTTGATGGGCAACAAACAAAACGCACTCGTTGTAGGACATAGCAATACAACAGGCGTTTTATCAGGTCTTTTGGTAGGTGAAAAGATTGGGGCATTTGATTTGGATATTTATAACCGAGTTTATAAAGTAATAATTTATAAAAATAGCGGTCAGCTTCATTTATTACATACAGCTTTTGAATGCAATGATTAAACATGCATAATTTTTAATTTTGTTATATATTTTACGCAAATAGTTAAACAAAATATTCATAAAAGCCCTTTTTCTTCATTTTTTCAAAATACTCGATTCCCTAATTTACTTCTTAAATTGGTTTATAATTTTGATTTTCAGAACCTAATTAATCAAAGATGTCTTAGTTAAACGTTAAACATTTGTATATTTATGATTTTAGAATTGTATTAACCAACACTTTTTTTAATGGCAAAGAATAATTTATTATCACTTATTTGTTTAATATTTATTTATAATTTTTGTAATGCCCAACCCGTAACAATCGACAATTATTCTGTGAATGGTCTTGGACAAGTACAATTATCAATTCAAGCTCAAGCAGGGAAATATTATGTGCTTCATGCACAGCACAACACTTCGTATAATTGGGCCGTTTCAATGACAATTGGTGTCGATGGAACCATGGTAATTTCTGAATCGTTAGCAGCATATCCATTAGAAAACTATTCGATTACACAACACGATGTTTCAGCCCCTGATGATTACGATGGAGATGGTATAGACGATATTACCGAATTCTATAATATGCCTACAGATTCGCCTTTTAATTATGCAGCACCCATTGACCTAATTGATGGATCAACTTCAATTCCGGACGCTGAAACCTTTATGGAGTTAGCAACGGTGAACAATGTAGGCTGGGCGCCATTTCTTGATGATCAATTGTATGTGAAGTTTGGGATACTAAATAGAGATACCGCTCAACCACAGGTCTATTTTATTAATAGCAACACCTATACCATTCATGCAAGCTTTTGGGGTGGAATTGGGGCCTCTGTCACAGGCGATGATGGCTCTGGGGAGATTGTTTTTAACCCTAACGATATCCTTCCAAACGGAACTATTGGGAGTTATTCATTCAACTTTTCCTTTGGAAATGCCTATAATTTTGAAGAGACTCAAAGAACCTTTGAATTATTGGCAGCAAGCATGCCTTTTCTTCAAAATAATATGAACCACTTTATAGGGCAATCTGATGAAAACGACCATCTCAATAATTATGCGGATGATTTTGTTGGGACTCGAGTTGAGGTTGTTTTAGAATCCGATGTTTTTGCTGAAATCAATTACATCCCTTTTCATGAAGCGGAAGGCTATGGGTTTTTTAAACACATGACAGACTTAAATGAAACTCCAGGAAGTAGAGATATTGTTCTCTATGATGCCTTACCAAATTCATTGCCTAGAGTAGGAGGAATCATAACCTCTGTTATACAAACTCCTTTGTCGCACGTCAACTTAAGAGCGATTCAAGACAATGTTCCGAATGCCTATATCGCTGATCCTTTATCGAATGACGCCATAGCAAACCTGCTAGGAGGTTATATTTATTACAAGGTAGAAAACGAGCAGTATGAAATTCGTGAAGCAACTTTGACTGAAGTGAATAACTGGTATGAAGACCTCAGACCAACAGAACCACAAATTCCAATCCGAGATTTAACCATCACAGAAATCATGCCCTTAGACGCTATTGAATTCGAAATGTCTACGGCATTTGGCGCAAAGTGTTCTAACGTTGCTACCATGAGAACATTTGATCTTCCATCTGGAACGATTCCCGATGGTTTTGGAATTCCATTTTACTACTATGACCAATTTATGCAGTTCAACAATTTTTATCAAGAGGCACAAGTCATGATTGATAATCCTAGCTTCCAAACGGATTTAAACTTTCGAATTGATCGTCTAAGAGATTTTAGAAGAGCCATTAAAGATGCTCCAATGCCGCAATGGATGATGGATGACCTACAAGCCATGCATGATGATTTTCCTGAAGGAACAGCCGTGAGATGCCGATCCAGCACTAACAATGAGGATTTACCTGGATTTAGTGGTGCAGGCCTATATACTTCTAAAACCCAACACCTGGATGAAGGGCATATTTCAAAATCAATCAAACAAGTGTATGCCAGCATGTGGAATTTTAGAGCCTATGAAGAAAGAGATTTTTATCGCGTCGATCACTTTGTAGCCGCGATGGGAATCTTATGTCACCCCAATTTTCAAGACGAACAATCCAATGGGGTAGGAATTAGTATTGATCCTATTTACGAAACAGAAGACACCTTTTATTTAAACACCCAAGTGGGAGAATCGTTGATTACAAACCCTGATCCGAACTCGGTCCCAGAAGAACTTTTATTGTATGAAGACCCTACTCAAGGAGGCGGTTACCTCGTTTTAAGACTCTCTAATTTAGTAAACCCAGGGGAGTTGGTAATGGATCAAGTTTATATCGATCAAATGAGAGAGTTCCTTACGGTTATTCATGATGGATTTGCAGTGCTCTATGATGTTGTAGGAGCCGATGACTTTGGAATAGACATCGAATATAAAGTAACAGCTCAAGATCAGTTGGTAATTAAACAAGCAAGACCATGGGTTTCATTCTGGGCAAATATTAATGGCGATAATGATTTGGGTATTACAGCAATTACAGAGCCGCAATCTTCCTCTAACCTTGGAAGCAATGAACTTGTAACAATCACAATTGCCAATCAAGGGTTAAATCCGATGAGTAATTTTGATATCGAGTTGGTCGTGGACGGTCAATCGATGGAAACAATTACAATTTCCCAAACAATTGAACCTTTTACTGAAGCTGATTTTCAATTTACAGTGCCACAAGATTTTTCAGCTATTGGAGAATATAGTGTCACAGCAATTGTGAGTCATCCAGATGATGAATACGAAAACAACGACACTTTAAACGTATTTTTAAGTAAAGTTCACGTGTTAGATGCCGCACTTTCAATTGGGGAAGTATCAGTTCTTTGTGATGATGTGGTTGAAGTTAGTGCAAGCATTGCCAACCTAGGCTACACTACTATTACCGACGTGCAAATTGAGGTCGTCGTTAATGGTTCAGTCGTAGAGATGGTCAATGCTGCTGTTGACATCCCATTTTTGGAGCAATCAACAGTTACAATAATGATTGACAACAACCTTCAAGAAAACAATACCATCACACTAAACGTGTTAAACGTAAACACCCAATCAGATGGAGACGGAACTAACAATTCAGCTTCCACAACAACAACCCTCGATTCAAATTATGATACGATTACACTGATTATCAATGCGGATAATTATCCTCAGGAAACTTCTTGGAAACTTGTTGATGAAGCCAATCAAATCATAAATACGGGTTCTTTAAGCAATGGTACTGAGTTTTATTCGGAAGACATTTGTGTGAATTATAGCTCTTGTTTTACTCTTTATTTTTACGATTCATACGGAGATGGAATTTGCTGTGGCTATGGCGAAGGAAATTTTCAAATCATAGACGCATCAGGGAATACAATACTTACAAATGATGGTGAATTTGACAACTTCGTAAAAGAAGTATTTTGTCTTGATGAATCTGAATGTGAGATTACAGCGGATATCAACATATCACACGCAACCTCATCTTCTGCCAATGATGGTGTTATTACAATTAACACGAATTCTGGGCTGAGTTCATATCAGTACAGTATTGATGGAGGAGAAACATTTACGGATTCTAATACATTCGATAATTTGGCACCAGCGGATTACAACGTAGTTGTTTTAGGAGCTGCGGGGCTTTGCTCATTTGAGGAAACCGTTTCAGTAGAATCCTGTAACTTTACCTCAGTCGATATCGAAGCGACTGCAGTCTCATCTGTTGTTTCAACAAATGGATCTATTGTCATTACTCCAACTTCAGGAGTTGGTCCTTATCAATATAGTATTGACGGGGGTCAAACCTTTGTTTTAGATAATGTATTTAACAACCTAGCTGTAGGCGATTATAACGTCGTTGTAATAGACAGTGCAGAAATTTGTTCCTATGAAGCAGGTGTTCCTGTTGAAGTCGAAGGATTGGTAATTAACGAGATTAATTACAGATCAAGTCTTTCATTTAATCCAGGGGATTGGATTGAACTCTACAACCCAAAATCTGCTGCTGTTGACATTTCAAATTGGCAAATTAGAGACGACAACAACACGCATATATTTGTAATCCCAGAAGGAACACAAATAGCAGGAAATGGATTTTTGGTCATCGTCAAAGACGCCGCTGCTTTTAGTAGTGCATTTCCAAGCACGCCTTATATGGGAGAATTAGGTTTTGGATTTGGAGGAACGGATGCCGTTAGAGTATACAACTCCGAAAGTAAACTCATGGATGATGTGTACTATGATTCCATAGCCCCATGGCCAACTTGTGCAGATGAAACCGGAAACACATTGGAATTAATAACTCCAGATTTAGACAATACATTAGCAGAAAACTGGAGTTGTATCAATGACAATGGAAGTCCAAATGCAGTCAATAGTCCTGGACTTTCAATTGAAGACGTGGATTCTAATTCGATTGCACTGTATCCAAACCCTGTTAAAAACACGCTTTATATTAAAGGAAATTCAGGAAGTTATGACATTGAAGTGTACTCAATACTCGGTCAGCGCGTCATGACAGCTTTCGATGTTAATGAAATAGATGTAACGTCGTTTAATGAGGGAGTTTATTTAATACGCGTAAGTACAGAAACGACTACAACGGTAAAACGCATTATCAAGTTTTAAAACTTGATAATGCGTTTTTGTAATGAAAACGTCGTCTTTTTTTTAGAAGTTGTAAGATGAAAAGATGCCTATGCTTATCTCATAGCTCTTACAACTGGCGATCCCAGAATTCCTGCCACACAATATTGGTTTGTAAGGTCAATTAAATCGGAAAACATTTTTTCTCTTTGTTGTCCTAGTGCCATATGGGCTTGTGCTCCCTCAGGGCCGTTATAGATTTCGGTTATTCCATAGAGTGTATTTCCTGTTTCACCACTGGAGGGATCTAGTGGATTATTAAGTTCAGGAGCTTTAAATACAGCATAACAAAGAACTAAAGGTTCATTGTCTCCTTCAATAAAGTGAGTGTCTCTCATAAACGTTTCGTGAGTTTCAAAAAAATCATCCATTCTTTTGGTGTTTTCATTTGGAACACAAAATGAAATATGAAACCCAACACATCCTGTTTTAATAGTCATAATTTTTTAAGTTTAGTATTATCATTAAAGTTAAAAAATTATTTGCAAATCGCAAGTGATTTATTTCATAAAGTAAATGCCTACCCGTTGCCACACAATTCTATGGGACAGGCTATAAAATTTATTAAGCAACGCAATAGATGTTATTCATGCGTTATATAATATCGAAGATCTACAGCTTGGAGACTAAGAGTAGTTTTTTCATTGAATTAAATTGGTTTATACTTCAAAATATAATCAATTTAGAATTACTTTTTTATTATTAAGGCTTTTTTCTTTATTATTTTGAGAAAACCCTGAAGCGAAGATTAATAAAGCGGAAAGTAGGAGTAGTTTTTTCATAGTTTATATCTTAATTGAGTGATTTTTTAATTTCAATATATATTAGGCATACGGCTACAATTATTGTACAAACAATTATTACTTTATTAACCCAACTGTTTTTTTTCATTCGTTTTCTTTTTTTGTTTTCCGATAAATAATCTCAAATAAACCACCAATAGCAATAAATGCGATAATGCGCTGAAGAAGGCTCAAGCCGATATATTTACCGCCGAAAACTACAAGTCCTCCAATTGTAAAGGTTAATATGTTATAAGTCTTTTTATTCATATAAATATCTTTCTCATTTAGTTGCTGCAGAAGGTGCAACTTGGAAAGTAATAGGCAATGAATAAGGAACAACAACTGGTTGACCATTTACTGTTCCTGGTGTCATCCTTGGTAACATATTAATCACGCGGGCAGCTTCTTTTTCTAATCTTGGATGAGGTGCTCTAATTCTTATATCTTTAACGTATCCTTTTTTATCAATTTTAAAAATTACTGAAATTCGTTGTCTCCCAGATAAACCTAAATATTTTGCTATATCTGTATCAAACTTCCGCACAACAAATTCTGAAATTGCAGAAGACATACATTTTCGCTTTTCAGAGTTAGATGTTTTTATTTTGCACCCTGGGTATACTGGAACGGTTTCTTCATCTTGCCCATAACTACAAGCGAATATTAATAAAGCGGAGAGTAATAGAAGTTTTTTCATTTAGTTAGGATTACAGTTTGTGAAGTTAGTTGCAAATATTATTTACAGTAAGTTCACTCGAAAGATAAATAAATGAAGCTGCTTCTCCGTCAGTCCATTCAATATCTAAATTTAGACTTGTTCCATTAGTGTCATAGTTATATCTTTCTACACCATCTGAATATGTTTTTGTGTAGGTTAAATTATTTATTGTGTTATTAGTAATAGTAACAACTCCCCAATCATCATTTAAACCATCTAAATTTCCCTCAAATATGTAATTACAACCAACAAAGTCGTAGTTGTAGTATAAAAAATTATCAGATGGTGTAAACCCGACGTACAATGGACTTGTATAGTCTGAATTTACAGGGCAGTTTTGACATTCAAAAACAGCATTTTCGTATTCTTGTAAAAATGTTTGCTCTGAATTATCATTATTAGAGCTATCATCACTACTACAAGCGAAGATTAGAATGGCGGAGAGTAAGAATAGTTTTTTCATTGGTTAGTGTATGTTATTGTTGCTTGAATATTGGACTTATAATCAAAACCATTGGGTGAGTTTAAGCTAATTGGATAATCATCATCGTCATATGTGTAAAAGAAAATGTTGTTTTCATTTTCAGCAGTAATAACATTATTATTTAATGCGGATATATTAAAAGGGTTAAACCAAATATTCACAAAGAAACTATTACCTAAAATATTTTTAAATGGATTGTTTTTGTTATCGTAAGTGTAATTTAATTCAGCATTTCCGTCCCAATCATCAGAACTGAGAACTTTAGTAACGTTACCATTTTGGTCAAATAAATAAGTGTAAGTTGCTTGACTTTCTTCTTGCCAAGTTTGAACTACCGAACCATCTTGATTATATACAAAATTAGCAATACTAATACTTGGCTGGCCTGGGGGATAATCGTCTATATCAGTATAAATATAAATACTTATTCTACCCTGATTATCATATTCAAACTCAGCAACATCGCCACCTGGATAATATACTGCTGATATTTTATTATCCCCGTTGTATGTATAATTGACAATAAATTCATCATTTGATATATTCAATAATTTATTACCATCATAACTATATGAAATAATATCTTCGTAAATGTTTCCAAAATTACTTGAGCCGGGGTCATTATTCACATAAGAATATTGATACGTATCAACGAGTTTGTAATTATTAGAGTTATTATTTGTATCAGAGCTGTCATCGTCGTTGCAAGAAAATAGTGTAACAGCTAAAAATAAGTAAATAAACTTTTTCATCATTAAATTGGTTTATACTTCAAAAATACAAAATTTAGTTTTTACTTAAACTATCTGGAGAAGATTGCTATTGTTTAGGGTTTATCTATATGCAAAAATCAATGCACAAATTAACGAAAGTGAAATTATTGAAACTGTATATACCCACCACTTTTTAGGCTTTACTTCATTTATCAAACTACTAATATAAGCCGTCGTTACCCAAAAGAAGAAAGAAATTTCTCCAAGTGGCTCAAGGTCTGTTCCATTCCACTTGTATATAAACGTAATAATCATTCCAACCATTCCTAAAAGAAAACCAACTGTTCCTAAATATTTTTTAACTATTTTTTTCATAACCTATGATGTATTCTTACCTCCAAATTCTTTTTTTGACTTGTAGTTTTTCATAGCTAAATATGACATATAGAAAAAGAAAAAAGTAAAAGGCAGCATAAGTAAGTCAGGAATAAATTCTGTATAATTAATTACATTACAATAAATGTCATATCCAATCAATCCAACAGAGCCAAAGTATAGTATTTGAGGTAAATATTTTACTGAGTATATGAGTTTTTCTAATTTTTCCATAAACTAAATATAAGAAATGTAAGTCTAACCTACTTAAGAGGTTTAGAAATAGCTGAATTGAAGGAGGAAGAGATGCCTATGGTTTAGGTTTTTTATTTTTGTAATAAATACCTATAGACATAGGAAGTAATACTATTACAAAATATGTAATTATATTAAGAAGAGAGTTTTCAAATGGTTGTAAGAACTCTCCAAAAAAATCATCAAAAGCTAAAGCGCCAATTGCTAAAAGCATTGTTAACGAATAACCATTATTGATAAAGAATTTTTTCATTTAGTTTTAAATCAGTTAACTGAGTAAAGGTAAGAAAAGTTTTTAATAGCTCAGTAGCTTTGGAACAAAGCGCGTTGGGAAAAGGGCTAAAAGCGAAAAGAACAGAAATGTCTGTCAAAAGTCTGTCAGTTTTTAGTAAATTTGGACTGTTCTTTGAGATGTTTAGAAATTAAGTGAGAAATGGCTTTTAGTAGCTTTTCGAGACTGGTTAGAGAGTGAGAGCAACAAAAAAAGCCCTCAATAAAGAAGGGCTTTCAGGGTGGTCCCACTTGGGCTCGAACCAAGGACCCTCTGATTATGAGTCAGATGCTGTCTTCGACGCGCTTCGCTTTCTAACCACTGAGGTTCAGTTTATTACGTAGCACTTAAATATTGTTGTTTAAGTAAACTGCCAAATAGATGCCAAATAGTAGTCTCTCCTATCCTAAAGTCCGTATTGATAAAAGCGGTAAGTATTTCATTGATTTAACACTAAACGATAAACGCTATAGAGTGTATAGTGGTAAGATTATTAAGTCGTCTCTTAGACCTAATTCGTATCCTGCCAAGTATAGACTATCCAAAGCAAAGATATTAGCGGATGAGGTGTATAAGCACTTGGTGTCTAATGACTATTGCTTTG
>Ga0102855_1000168_pt1 | contig 23967 bp, 22 predicted proteins | sample Colrivmet1370B02_FD_78450 | JGI IMG/M metagenome (GOLD analysis project Ga0102855, IMG submission 78450) | Estuarine microbial communities from the Columbia River estuary - metaG 1370B-02 | ecosystem: Environmental > Aquatic > Marine > Intertidal zone > Estuary | place: USA: Columbia River...
GCTTGAAATTTTCAAATATGTTTAATACAGATTCTTGATAGTCTGTTTCATTTTTTATCGAAATATCTTTATATAAATGTTCTAAAAATATAGACGGAGGGACTTCTAAATGTTGATCTAATTTATAATATGTGTTATATGCTTTCTTTTGATCAACATGCCAATGATGTTTGGGGGGATTATTTCGTAAAAAGAATTTGATTTTCTTTGAAACAACCATTCCTCCAAAAGTTAAAAGAATTTCAGGCTGAAGTGTTTTATTAATTTGAGTTTCTCTTAACTCTAAAGGAGCCATTAGTGTGTCAATAGAATTGATAGCTTTTGAATGAGTTATATTTGAAGTTGTTTCTGTAAAAACAACCACTGTAGGATCTTCACAAAGTAAATCTATCTGTTTTTGAGTAATGGTGTTTGGAGACATAACCCCAATAATGACCCACTTTTTAGATGTATTATGCCACTGATCTTTTATTGATTTGAGCTGTTCGTTAAACTCATCAAAAACAGGTAATTCATTCGTATATTCAGACAAAGAAATTGCTTTTGAGGTCATTCCATAAAGAGGTTCTTCTAGAGGAATATTAAGATGAACTGGACCTTTTTGATGAATTGCTGTTTTTAGCACTCTTGAAATTTCTTTATCATTATGAAGTTGATTTTTTTTCTGAATCGCATTAATCTCTTTAAGGCTTGCTGAAAAAGGAATCAACACTTGCAAGGGGTTTTGAAGCAAGGTCTCTGTCGCGTGACTTACATCAGGTTTTAAATTTGCAGTAGCTTCTAGATGTAAATCAAAAACTCCTGATTGTCTTATGGTCTGACCGTCTCCTATGTCAATTCTATGAGGCATTCTATCTGCAGATAAAACAATCAATGGAATATCACTATAAAATGCTTCTGCTATTGCGGGATAAAAATTTAATAATGCAGAGCCTGAAGTGCAAACTAAAGCAACAGGATGTTTTAGCTGCTGTGCCATTCCAAGAGCGAAAAATCCTGCAGCACGTTCATCTACTATACTATAAGTTTTAAAAAAGGGATCAGAAACAAAACCGATAGTTAATGGAGCATTTCGCGAACCTGCACAAATCACTATCCTCTCGATTTTATTTTGGGCACAGAGGCGAACCAAAGTTTGCGCAAGGGGAATAGAAGAATATTTATTCATTCGTTAAGGTATGCTTCATTCCTAACAAAAGTACAAAACCGTTAGCACAACAAGAAAAAGAAAATGCGTTTATAAAATTCTAAAAAGGGTTGTTGCTTTTCGCTGAGTCTCTATCCATTCATTCTCAGGAATACTTCCTTCTGTAATTCCAGCTCCTACAAATAAAGTTAGTTTTCCATTTTTCCATTGTCCACATCTGAGATTGACAAAAAGATGTTTTTTCTCTTTTGTAATAATCCCTAAAAATCCAGTATAAAACAAACGATTATAGCCTTCCTCTGATTTAATAAATTCAATGGCTTTCCCTTTAGGTAATCCTCCTACAGCTGGTGTTGGGTGTAAAGTATTTATTAATAATTGAAGTGGCACTTTTAATCCTGGCATTTTAAAATGAGTACACAAATGCAATAAATTTCCTGTCCTCAAACTCAAAGGACCTTTGATGAAAATTTGATCAGAAGGAAATATAGTTTTCAAATCATTTGTCATTTCTTTAGTTACCATTGCTTGTTCTTCATATTCTTTAGCGGTCCATTTAGAAGGTTTATGTTGATTATATAGTTGTGTTCCAGCCAAAGACATTGTCTTGGTTTCTTTTGCTGTTGCATTAACCAGCTGTTCTGGGGAAGCTCCTAACCAAGTGCCTACTTTTGGATGATGCCATAAATACACTAAAGTCTCGGGATATAAGTTTTCTAATGCTAAAAATAAATTTACTGGCTTTTTTTTTGAAGGAAATGTTGAATGTCTAGAAACAACCACCTTATTGAAAACTCCAGAGTAAATTTGCTCTTTTGCACGTTTAATCAATTCAATGAAATCTATTTTTTTTGAAGCCTCTTCTTTAATTTGAAATTCTTGCTTTTCACATAAAGAAATATTTTTCCTCAGAAATATTTCATTTAAATCATCAGGGATATAATATGTTTCTTCTGTTTGTAAAAAAGGACTCATAATAAATCCTGAAACCAACATATCTTTGGTTGAATAAAGAGTGTTTTTGTTTTGGTAATAGACAATAACTTCTTCTGAATTTGGAACCCTAAAGCAAACAAAAGGATGTTGCCTACCCCATAATTCAATAAGTTTATCTTGTAATGAATTCATATTGACTTTTTCTAATAATCAGTTGCGTGATTACAATTAGTGAAAGACTCATATTTTGAATATGCATAGATCATTACACTTTTTTTGTTCTGCTAAGATTTGTTTTTAGGTAATGTTAGCGTTGTTAACTTACAGCTAGAAATTAGCTCACCTGCTTGATTAGTTACTTTTATCTCCCAGATCTGGGTAGTAGATCCGTTATGAATGGCCTTTGCCTTTGCATAAACAAAACCATCTTTGATGCTTTTAAGATGATTACCTGACATTTCAATTCCTCTAACTATTTTGTTTTTAGACTTACTAAACATCTGGGCAGCAGCACTTCCAACAGTTTCGGCCAAAGCAAACGTTGCGCCTCCATGTAAAATTCCATCAGGTTGATGGATTTTTGGTGTTACAGGCATTTTTGCAATTAAATAATCTTCACCAAAATCAATAAAATCGATTGATAATGTTTGCATCAATGTTTGTGAATTGGATGAATTCATAAGTTCTAGAATCTCTTCTTTTTTCATAGGTTGTAAATTTAACTAAAATCTAAAAGGGCTCGTAACTACTTGAGATAAACTTCTAAGAAAACTATACCTTTGATTGACTTAATAATACATTTTAAATGTCTAACAAAAAAAAAATAAAAGAAAAATCAAGGCTTCATCCAAGAAATAAAAATAAAGGACGCTATGATCTAAATGCACTAGTAAAAAAAAGTCCAGAATTAAAAGCTTTTGTGAAACCGAATAAACATGGTAATGACTCCATTGATTTTTCGAACCCTAAGGCTGTAAAAAAATTAAACAAAGCAATACTTAATTATTATTATGGAATTGTTTATTGGGATTTTCCTGACACTAATCTATGCCCACCCATTCCAGGAAGAGCAGACTATATTCATTACTTGGCAGATTTAATAAGCGACCATAATTTTGGTCGTACTCCAGAGGGCTCAAAAATTAAATGTTTGGACATTGGAACTGGGTCTAGTTGTATCTATCCAATTATAGGAGTTACGGAATACAACTGGAGATTCATTTCTACTGATATTGATTTAAAATCAATTGACAGTGCTAATAAAATAATCAGATCAAACCCTTCTCTTAAATCTAACATTGAGTGCAGGTTACAAAAAAACATTACTTCCATTTTTAATGGAATTCTTGACACTTCAGAATTTATTGATATTACCCTTTGTAATCCACCTTTCCATGAATCTATTGAATCTGCATTAAAAGAAAATCAACGTAAAGTTAAAAACTTAAGTGGAAAAATTGATAATGAAATCCTACGTAACTTTTCAGGAAACTCAAATGAATTAGTTTTTGAGGGAGGAGAATTAAATTTTATTTCCAATATTATCCATGAAAGTATAACTTTTGCAGAAAATTGTTTTTGGTTTACAACACTTGTTGCAAAGCAATCTAATTTAAAGGGTATTTATAAACTATTAAATAAAGAAAAAGCTACCGAGGTAAAAACTATAAAAATGGGAACAGGTAATAAAGTGTCACGAATTGTTGTTTGGACATTTCTCTCTAAAGAACAACAAAATGAGTGGAGAGAAAAACGTTGGAAATAATGTGCCTTTTGTACTTAAAAAAAGCACCTTATTAGGGTGCTTTTTAGTTTTTTCAGTAAAGCAATATTACTTTACTTCTTCAAAATCTACATCTTGAACATCATCACCTCCTGTTGCATCGGGTCCTGGAGCATCACCTTTTGGTTTAGCTGCATCTCCTCCAGCTTCAGCTTGTGCCTTATACATCTCTTCAGAAGCATTTTTCCATGCTTCATTTACAGTCTCTAAGGCTTTATCAATAGCAGCAAAATCTTTAGAGGCATGTGCCTTTTTTAATTCTTCTAGAGCACTTTCAACAGGCGCTTTTTTATCATCTGAAAGCTTGTCTCCAAACTCCTTTAATTGTTTTTCAGTTTGAAAAACCATTTGATCCGCACTGTTAAGCTTATCTACTTCTTCTTTTACTTTCTTGTCTGCATCAGCATTTGCTTCTGCTTCTTTTTTCATTTTATCAATTTCCTCTTCTGTCAATCCTGAAGAAGCCTCAATACGAATATCTTGGGATTTTCCAGTGGCTTTATCTTGTGCACTTACTTTAATAATTCCGTTAGCATCAATGTCAAAAGTTACTTCAATTTGTGGAGTTCCTCTTTGCGCTGGGGGAAGCCCATCTAAATGAAAACGACCAATAGTATTATTGTCAGTCGCCATTGAACGCTCTCCCTGAAGAACATGAATTTCTACTGAAGGTTGATTATCTGCAGCTGTTGAGAAAACTTGAGATTTTTTGGTAGGAATAGTGGTGTTTGACTCAATTAGTTTGGTCATTACTGCACCCATTGTTTCGATTCCTAAAGAAAGTGGAGTAACATCTAATAAAAGTACATCTTTTACATCTCCTGATAATACTCCTCCCTGAATAGCAGCACCTACAGCAACTACTTCATCAGGATTTACTCCTTTTGAAGGCTTCTTTCCAAAAAATTTCTCCACCTGCTCCTGAATTACAGGCATACGAGTCGAACCACCTACTAAAATTATTTCATCAATATCAGAGGTAGAAAGTCCAGCATCATCTAATGCCTTTTTAACAGGGGTCATAGAACGCTTCACTAAACTATCTGCTAACTTCTCAAAACTAGACCGGGTAAGAGTTGTTACCAAGTGTTTTGGTCCAGAATCTGTTGCAGTAACATAAGGCAAATTAATCTCTGTTTGTGCAGAAGACGATAATTCAATTTTAGCCTTTTCAGCAGCTTCTTTTAAACGCTGAAGTGCCATTGGGTCTTTTCGTAAATCTATCGACTCATCTTTTAAAAATGTTTCTGCTAAAAAATCAATAATAACTTGATCAAAATCGTCTCCTCCTAAGTGAGTATCACCATTAGTCGATAACACTTCAAAAACTCCGTCTCCTAATTCAAGAATAGAAATGTCAAAAGTACCTCCACCAAGATCATAAACTGCTATTTTCTTGTCAGAACCACCTTTGTCCATACCATATGCAAGAGCAGCAGCAGTAGGCTCATTTATGATCCTCTGTACTTTTAAACCTGCGATTTCACCTGCTTCTTTTGTGGCCTGACGTTGGGCGTCGTTAAAATAAGCTGGGACAGTTATAACTGCTTCAGTTATATCATGACCTAAATAATCTTCTGCTGTTTTCTTCATTTTCTGAAGAGTCATTGCCGATAATTCTTGAGGTGAATATAAGCGCCCATCTATATCAATCCGTGGAGTATCATTGTCTCCCTTTACAACTTTATATGCTAAATTCTTAAGTTCATTACTTGACTCAGAATATTTATTCCCCATAAAACGCTTAACAGAAGCAATTGTTTTTGTAGGATTAGTAACCGCTTGTCTTTTTGCAGGATCACCAACTTTGATTTCACCTCCTTCAACAAAGGCAATTACAGAAGGAGTTGTTCTTTTCCCTTCAGCATTGGGAATAACAACCGGTTCATTCCCTTCCATTACAGAAACACACGAATTAGTGGTTCCTAAATCAATTCCAATAATTTTACTCATGATAATATATTAATTTTTGATTAAAACTATTTCAAGCATTATGCCATAATACGTAAACTGACAGCTTGACAGTTTCAGTCAAATCATTGCTCAGATATTATTGTATAGATAAAGTCTTAAAAAGAAATACTATTTTTGATGAAAATATAAACATGTCTTCAGCAAAGAAAAGTTATACTCGTATTACCACCAAAAGTCTTTTTGAAATGAAGGCGAATGGAGAAAAAATAGCCATGCTAACAGCTTATGATTATACCTTAGCAGGTATAGTAGATCAAGCAGGAATTGACATTATATTAGTAGGAGACTCCGCATCTAATGTTATGGCGGGCCATGAAACTACATTGCCAATTACTCTAGACCAAATGATTTATCACGCAAGCAGTGTGATTAGGGCAGTTGACCGTGCTTTAGTTGTTGTAGACCTTCCGTTCGGAACCTATCAAGCTGATTCTAAAGAGGCATTGCGGTCTGCCATTAAAATTATGAAAGAATCTGGAGCACATGCTGTAAAACTTGAAGGTGGCCATGAAGTAAAAGAGTCAATAGAACGAATTCTTCAGGCAGGAATTCCAGTCATGGGGCATTTAGGTTTAACACCACAATCCATATATAAATTTGGTACTTACACTGTAAGAGCTAAAGAAAAAGAAGAAGCCAATCAACTCAGTGAAGATGCTAAAATGCTTGAAGAATTAGGTTGTTTTGGAATTGTATTAGAAAAAATACCCGCAAAATTAGCTCAAAAAGTTGCTTCTGAAAATTTAATACCTATAATAGGTATTGGTGCTGGAAATCTTGTAGACGGACAAGTATTAGTGTTACATGATATGCTTGGGATGAGTAAAGAGTTTAGCCCTCGTTTTCTTAGACGCTATTTAGATCTTAACACTAGTATTAGTAGTGCGGTACAATCATATGCTACTGATGTAAAAAAAGGAATATTTCCAAACAATAAAGAACAATACTAAAACCTTATGAATATTAAGGATCGAATCCTATTTGAGGATAATCATGTTATTGTCGTTAATAAAAAAGTAGGAGAATTAGTACAAGCAGACAAAACAGGAGATACTACCTTAGCTGATCATTTAAAGGTTTATATTAAAAAAAAATATAATAAGCCAGGGGCCGTTTATCTTGGTATTGTTCACAGGATAGATAGACCTACTAGTGGTGTGGTAATTTTTACAAAAACATCAAAAGCCTTATCGCGTTTGAATGAACAATTTAAGAAAAGGATCCCTGAAAAAACTTACTGGGCCGTTGTTGTTAAAACTTTTTCTAAAAAAGAGGGGAAACTTAATCATTGGATGACGCGAAATGAGAAACAAAATAAATCCAAAGCACACAAAAACGAAGTTCCTAACAGTAAAGAAGCTTCCTTACTTTTTAAACGAGTAATAGAATTAGATCATTACTGTTTATTAGAAATAACCCTTGAAACAGGACGTCATCATCAAATTAGAGCTCAACTAAGTGCAATAGAGTTTCCTATTCAAGGAGACTTAAAATACGGAGCACCAAGGAGTAATAAAGATGGTAGCATAAGTCTTCATGCTAGAAAATTAAAAATCCTACATCCTATTACAAAAGAAATTCTATCCTTTAAAGCTAATCCCCCGAAAACGGGGATATGGAAGGCCGTTCCTTGCGATTAAACTGAGTTGCTTTTTGCTTAATAATAGCAGAAATAGAAATGTTTTTTATTTTACTTTCCAACCAAGAAAGAATATCTAAATACAAAAAAGAGCGTTTTTCATATGGATCATTTTCATATTGCTTAAGTTCTTCATAAAGAGATTCAAAAGCTGCTTTAAGGTCGTTGGGAAAAATATCTCCTAATGATCTCACGAAACGGATCATGGCTTTTTGAACTTCATGCAGGTCATTCATTTTAATTAAAAATTTATACGTTTCTCTAAGATGAGTCTCTAAATGATAATCAAAACCTGCTTCATAGTGAGCAAAAATATTAAGTACCCTCGAGAAACAAAGTAAATCTTCTCGCATTTTTAATTGTTTATTACTTATAATTTTATCCAAATAAATAATACATTTTTCATAATCTTCAGCCCCAAAGTATATACATGAAATTTTATAATAAAACATTACAATATGGTGGGGGTCTATTTGATTTTCATAGGTAATAATACCTTTCAATATTTCTGGCACAATCAATAAACCGTCTTCAAAATTTCCTTCTAAAAAATAAAGATTAATCTTATTGCTATAATGAAATTGAAAATTTAATGCCTTTAAATTTTCATTTACTGGAAAGTCCTCATGAGAGGTTCTGAAAATCATTTGCTGTAAAACAGTATAAAATTTTGAGGGATATTTAATTAAGGACAAGCTTTCCATTAAATAATTATTCCCTTTTAAATAGAATACTGGATGAATTGCAATCATAGAGGGTGAATCTTCAAACATTTTAATCCACTTTGACGCATAACGATAGGATGATAAAAAGTCATGGGTAAGAAAACTATACCAAACATGGGCCTTATAATACCATAGTTTTTCCCTAAAGCCTAAGTTTTCAAAAACAAACTTTGGTAAATTCTCATAAAAAAATTGGGTTATTTCTCTGAACTCTTGATCACTTTTTGCATACCCTGTTTTAATCAATCGTTCATACAGCTGTAGAGATAAATTAGAAAGTTGAGTAGCTATATTATTCTGCTTTCTTAAAAGGTTAGACTCAACAATAAGGGTTTCAGTTCTATTGCTTAAACTTCTTGTTATATATTGAGATTCAATTACTTTTTCTAACTCCACAATATCATATGCGCTAAATTTTTCTTCATATTTTGCAGCTAATAATTTAGCCTTTTCCAATACTTTTAAGCTTTGCTTATATAAACCTTTTTGATATAAAATAGTTGCAAAATCTAACTGTTCTCGAATTTGAATTCGAATATTTTTATTTACAGGATTCATTCGTAAACTCACCAAAATTTGTTTATATAAGTGTGCTTTTAAGTTTGATAATTGCTGTTTTGTTACAATTCCTTTACTCAATATAATCTTCTCTTCATAACGACTCATCCGGTCTAATTGTTGGAAAAGATTTAAAAATTTTGCATCTTGGTTTGAGCCCATTCTACCGACATACAATCTAAATTGTCTTTTTTCTGACTTGGTAAGTGATTTTACAAGTACAAATAAATTATCTTTTTGCTCATTTGTCATTGTAATATATTTTGACTTAAGTATTTACTAATTAGGTTCTTATACTCTATTTTGGTATGCAGGATGTTGTAATACAAAAATAGTGATTTTATCTTACTAAATACGTAAAATGTATTTTAGAGAATTATTAAAAAATATTTAACTTCCAAATGGAATATGTAGAAATTTTTGATACTACTTTGCGAGATGGGGAGCAAGTTCCTGGTTGTAAATTAGATTCAAAAACAAAATTAGTCATTGCAGAACAATTAGACCTTCTAGGTGTTGATGTTCTGGAAGCTGGTTTTCCTATTTCTAGTCCTGGTGACTTCAAAGCGGTAGAAAATATTTCTAAATTAGTAAAAAATGCGCGTGTATGCGGTTTGACCCGAGCAATAAAAAAAGATATTGACATTGCTGCTGAAGCTTTAAAATATGCCAAACGCTCTCGCATCCACACAGGAATAGGCACTTCCAAAAGTCACATGCATTACAAGTTCAACGCCACACCCGACCAGATTCTAGAACGTGCTATTGCGGCTGTAAGTCATGCCAAAAGCTATGTTGAAGATGTGGAGTTTTATGCTGAAGATGCGGGACGAACAGATAACGAGTTTTTAGCAAGAGTTTGCGAAGCTGTAATCAAAGTTGGGGCAACTGTCCTAAATATTCCAGACACCACTGGCTATTGTTTGCCTGAAGAATATGGTGCAAAAATGAAATATTTAAAGGAAAATGTTAAAGGTATACATAAAGTGCGCCTTTCTTGTCATTGTCATAATGATCTGGGGTTAGCCACTGCAAATTCGATTGCAGGAGTCCAACATGGAGCCAGGCAAATAGAGTGTACTATTAATGGTATTGGTGAGCGTGCTGGAAATACTTCTTTGGAAGAGGTTGTAATGATCTTAAGACAACACCCAAGCTTAAATTTAGATACACGTATTAAATCTCAAATGTTAAATAGCTTAAGTCAGCTTGTATCAGACAGTATGGCTATGCCGGTACAACCAAATAAGGCAATTGTGGGTGCTAATGCTTTTGCACACTCCTCAGGAATTCACCAAGATGGAGTGATTAAAAAACGTGAAACATACGAAATTATAGACCCTAAAGATGTGGGCGTAACCGAATCATCTATTATTCTTACTGCACGAAGTGGAAGAGCAGCATTAGCTTACCGCGCAAAAAATATTGGTTATGAATTAAATAAATTACAATTAGATAAAGTTTACACTCAGTTTTTAATTCAAGCTGATAAAAAGAAAGAAATTAATAATGATGATTTACCAAACATCATTGAAGCCAGTAATATTTAATTTGAATTTGTACATAAATGAAACAAACCCTATTTGATAAAGTTTGGAATTCCCATGTTGTTAAAAGTATTAAAAACGGGCCCGATGTAGTTTTCATAGACCGACATATGATACATGAGGTAACAAGTCCAGTGGCCTTTTTAGGATTAAAAAATAGAAAAATCCCTGTATTATATCCAGAGCGAACATTCGCTACTGCAGACCATAATACACCTACCGTAAACCAACACCTACCTGTTGCTGATCCTTTGTCACGAAATCAATTAAAAGCTTTAGAGGAAAATGCCAAAGCACATGGTATTTCATATTGGGGGTTAGGACACAAAAAAAATGGTATTGTTCACGTTGTTGGTCCTGAGTATGGAATTACGCAACCAGGAGCAACTATAGTTTGTGGAGACTCACACACTTCAACTCATGGAGCCTTTGGCGCAATCGCTTTTGGAATTGGAACTTCAGAAGTAGAAATGGTTTTGGCAACACAGTGCATCATGCAGCCAAAGCCAAAGAAAATGCGAATTACAATTGATGGCTCACTTAATCATGGAGTGACTCCTAAGGATGTTGCACTCTTCATTATTTCAAAACTTACTACTTCAGGAGCAACAGGCTATTTTGTAGAATATGCTGGAGAAGTTTTTGAGCAACTTAGTATGGAAGGTCGAATGACCGTCTGTAATTTAAGTATAGAAATGGGTGCCCGAGGCGGTATGATTGCTCCTGACAAAAAAACCTTTGATTACATAAACGGAAGAGAATTTACTCCTCAAGGGAAGGATTGGGATAAAGCCATGACATATTGGGAAACCCTGTACACAGATCAAGGAGCTATTTTTGACAAAGAGCTTACATTCGATGGTACAGAAATTGATCCTATGATCACTTTTGGTACTAATCCAGGAATGGGAATGAGTATAACTAAAGCTATTCCGACTGCAGCTAGCGTTGACGGTGGTGCCAAAACATTTAAAAAATCTTTAGATTATATGGGCTTTGCAGAGGGAGAAAGTATGGTTGGGAAGCCCATTGACTTTGTTTTTATGGGAAGTTGTACTAATGGTAGAATTGAAGATTTTAGAGCTTTTGCAAGTATCGTCAAAGGAAATAAACGTGCTAAAAATATTACCGCCTGGTTAGTTCCCGGATCACATAAAGTTCTAGCTTCCATCAAAGAAGAAGGTTTGCTTGATATTTTTGAAGCAGCTGAATTTGAACTTCGCGAACCTGGATGTTCGGCTTGTTTAGCCATGAATGATGATAAAATTCCTGCTGGTAAATATGCAGTAAGTACCTCCAATAGGAATTTTGAAGGACGCCAAGGACCCGGCTCAAGAACCTTGCTTGCAAGCCCCTTAGTTGCAGCAGCAGCAGCAATAACAGGAAAAATAACAGACCCAAGAACTTTAATACAGTAAACAAAATGGCTTACGATTCTTTTAGTATTTTAACAAGTACAGCAGTTCCTTTACCAATTGAAAATGTAGATACTGACCAAATAATTCCTGCCCGTTTTTTGAAAGCTACGGAGCGTGTTGGATTTGGAAATAATTTATTTCGTGATTGGCGTTATAATCAAGATGACTCTCCCAAGAATGATTTTGTTTTAAACAACAATACCTATCAAGGTAAAATCCTAGTGGGTGGGTACAATTTTGGATCAGGATCATCTCGTGAACATGCCGCTTGGGCAGTTTATGATTATGGTTTTCGTTGTGTTATTTCTAGTTTTTTTGCTGATATATTCCGAAATAACTGTTTGAATATCGGAGTACTCCCTGTTCAAGTCACTTCTGAATTTTTAACTGAAATTTTTGAATCCATTAAAAAAAAGCCCTCAACGCAATTGACAGTTGATTTACACAAACAAAATATCACTATCTCTTCTTCTGGGAAATCGGAGTCATTTGACATAAATGACTATAAGAAAGATAATATGCTAAATGGCTATGATGACATTGATTACCTGAGTAATATCAAATCAGAGATCGAAGGATTTGCATTAAATACTCCTCTCTAGAATAGATAAAGTTTATATGAAAAAGAGAATGCTTGAAATCATGGACACGACACTTCGCGATGGTGAGCAAACCTCGGGTGTATCCTTTTCAGCGTCTGAAAAATTAACTTTAGCAAAATTACTGCTAAAAAAATTAAAAGTAGATCGCATAGAAGTCGCCTCAGCAAGAGTATCGGACGGGGAATTCAAAGCAGTTAAAGAAATTACTTCTTGGGCAAAGGATAATAGATTTATTGAAAAAATAGAAGTGCTCACTTTTGTGGATGGAGGAACTTCAATAAAATGGATGCAAGATGCAGGTGCGTTAGTTCAAAATCTATTAACAAAAGGTTCTTTAAACCATCTAAAATTTCAACTTAAGCAGAAACCTGCTGAACATTTTAACAACATTGAACAAACCATCAAACAAGCAAAGAAGAATGGATTAAAGACCAATGTTTATTTAGAAGATTGGAGCAATGGTATGCGCCACTCTGAATCTTATGTTTTTGATTATTTGGATTTTATTTCAGGACAACCTATTGAGAGGATATTACTTCCAGACACTTTAGGGGTGTTGACTCCCGAACTCACAAAAAAATATCTTACTTCGATTATTGATCGTTATCCGAAGCTTCATTTTGATTTTCATGGGCACAATGACTATGACTTAAGTGTTGCTAATACCATGGAAGCTGTTAAAGCAGGGGTCAATGGTTTGCACCTTACTGTTAATGGGATGGGAGAACGAGCTGGAAATGCACCTTTAGCAAGCGTGGTTGCTGTTGTAAATGATTTCTTACCCGAAATAAATATCAATATTAACGAGAATTCTCTTTTTAAGGTGAGTCAATTAGTGGCTACCCTTACTGGTTTTCGCGTTCCAGCAAACAAGCCCATAGTAGGTGAAAATGTATTTACACAAACGGCAGGAATCCATGCTGATGGAGATTCAAAAAAGAATTTATACTTTAATAATCTTCTCCCCGAGCGTTTTGGGCGTAAGCGAAAATATGCACTTGGAAAAACTTCTGGAAAGGCAAATATCGAAAAGAATTTACAGGAATTAGGTTTAACTCTCAATGATGATGAACTTAAAAAAGTAACCCAGCGTATCATCGAGCTGGGCGATAAGAAAGAACGTATGACTGCAGAGGATTTACCCTTTATCATTTCGGATGTTTTAGGTAATAATACAGACAGTCGTGTTAAAATAAATTCATATGTTCTCACCCACTCAAAAGGACTAAGGCCTACTACAAGTATTTCAGTAGAGATTGACGGGAAGATATATGAAGAAAACTCTCCTGGTGATGGACAATACGATGCATTCTGGAATGCACTGCAAAAAATATATAAGCGTCAAAAAATTAATTTACCTTATTTAACTGATTATGCCGTTCGTATTCCTCCAGGAAGTAATTCTGATGCACTTTGCGAAACTACGATTACCTGGAAAAGTAATTTAAAAGAATTCACCACTCGTGGTTTGGATTCTGACCAAACGGTTGCTGCAATTAAAGCCACAGAAAAAATGTTGAATATTATTCAAAACTAAAACTCATATGCATTTAAAAATTGCCCTTCTAGCAGGAGACGGTATTGGACCAGAAGTGATTGATCAAGCCATAAAAGTATCTGACGCTATTGCCAAAAAATTTAATCATACTATAGAGTGGACCCCTGCACTCACAGGTGCAGCAGCTATTGATGCAGTAGGTGATCCATATCCAGACCAGACACATCAAGTCTGCTTGGATGCAGATGCAATTTTATTTGGTGCCATTGGACACCCGCGTTTTGATAATGACCCGTCCGCTAAAGTTCGCCCTGAACAAGGTCTATTGAAGATGCGTCAAAAACTAGGCCTATTTGCCAATGTGCGTCCTACCTTTACTTTTCCTTCTCTTTTGGATAAATCACCTCTAAAAAGAGAGCGTATTGAAGGAACAGATTTGGTTTTCTTACGTGAATTAACCGGAGGAATCTATTTTGGGGAACGCGGACGAAAAAATAATGGTGATACTGCTTTTGATACCTGTACCTACCATCGTGAAGAAATTCAGCGCTTGGCAAAAAAAGGTTTTGAATTGGCCATGACCCGTTCAAAAAAATTGTGCTGTGTGGACAAAGCCAATGTCTTGGAAAGCTCCCGCCTATGGAGAGAAACAGTACAAGCAATGGAAAAAGATTATCCTGAAATTGAAGTTTCTTATGAATTTGTAGATGCTGTAGCTATGCGTTTAGTTCAATGGCCTAATAGCTATGATGTATTAATTACAGAAAATCTTTTTGGGGATATCCTTACCGATGAAGCTTCTGTAATATCAGGTTCTATGGGTCTAATGCCCTCAGCTTCTGTAGGAACTGAAAATGCATTGTACGAACCTATTCACGGATCGTTCCCCCAAGCTACTGGCCTCGGAATAGCCAATCCTCTAGCAACAGTACTTTCTGCAGCTATGCTTTTTGAAATGAGTTTTGGATTAACTGAGGAAGGAAGTGAAATACGTCGTGTGGTAAACCTTTCACTTGCTGAGGGAATTGTAACTGAAGATTTAAAAGGAGAAGGCGAAAAAGGAAACTTAACTACTGAAGTGGGCGATTATTTAGTGCAACAAATTATAGGGTAGTCTAATTTATATAATAACTATGCTTTAAATGAAAACTAATTATGAAAGCTGTAATAAATCTTTACAAACCAATAGTCTAGAGGCTTTCATATGTAAATATGAATGTACGTTTTGTATAGACTGTGTGAAAAATATTTTAAGAAAAATGTCCAAATTGTGGTGGGGATTTTAAGCAAAGAATGCCTTTAATATCTCAACCTTAACAATTTAGTAATATAAAGCAAAAAACTAATAAATAAAATAATGAAAATAATAGTCGCTATACTAAGTGTCGTATCACTTCAAACTTGTATTTCAAACTCTCCTGCATCTAATCATACAGAGCCAGTTTGGACACCACAAACTGAAATGCAGCAGGGATTAAAAAAAGCGTATTTTGCTTCTGGATGTTTTTGGTGTGTAGAAGCAGTTTATGAAAGTGTCAAAGGTGTTACTGAAGCCTATTCTGGATACGCTGGAGGTTTTACTAGAAATCCCAATTATAATCAAATTGGGACTGGAAAGACAGGGCACGCAGAAGCTATTGAAGTCATTTATGATCCTAATGTAGTAAGCTTTAGTACTCTTTTACAAGTGTTTTTTGGTTCACATGATCCAACAACACCCAACCGTCAAGGGCCAGATCGAGGATCACAATACAGATCCATCGCTTTTTATACATCACCTGAGGAACAAGAAATTATTGTCAAATACATTGAGCTCCTTCAAGAAAAAGAAATCTTTAGCAATGAAATTGTGACCGAAATAAAACCGTTAGAAAAATTCTATTATGCTGAAGAATATCACCAGAATTACGAGAAAAACAACCCTAACAATCCTTACGTAAGACAAGTCTCAATTCCACGTCTTCGTAAATTTCAAAATGCCTACCCTGAACTTTTAAAAGAGAATCATTAAATCGATGCAGGTCAAAACATTAGAGAATGAAAATTTAAAAGCTGTATTTTTAGATTATGGCGCTGTCTTGCACCAACTTTGGGTTAAAGACAAAAACGGTATTCCTATCAATATTGTCATGGGATTAGAAACCCCTGAAGACTATCATCATGATAATTGGTCAAGAGGTGCTGTAATTGGTCGGTTTGCTGGGCGACTAGAAAATCCTATTCAAATAGGTTCAAAACAAATTAGCATAGAACATTCTGAAGGTGTTTTGTTACATAGTGGCAGCAGTGGATGGGGTAAAAAAACATGGGACATAGTAACTCAAAAGTCGAATCAAGTTTCATTCCGATATATTTGTAGGGAGGGTGCTAGTGGTTTTCCTGGTCAAGTGGTAGCTCATATTCATTACCGGCTTGAAGAGAATAGCTTATCACTTGAATACCATGCCCAAACAAATATAGATACGCATATCAACTTAACCAACCATGCCTATTTTAACCTCAACCCTGAAGGGAAGATTGATAGACAATACCTTCGTATACATGCCGATGAAGTTTTGGAACTAAAACCTTCCTTAGTTCCAACTGGGCTGAAGAAAGCTGTAAATCAAACTTCTTTTGATTTTAGAAAACAAAAACAAATAGGAGAAAACCGCATGGATGATTATTTTGTGCTGAATAATAAATCAAATGAAGCTGCAGTGTTGTTTTCATCAGAGACAGGAATAGAGATGAGTACCCATACAGACCAACCTGGAATAGTTGTATTTACTCCTCCTCATTTTGATGCAATTTGTTTTGAAACACAAAAATTTTCAAACACTCCCAACATCAAAAATTTTCCCACTACCCTAGTAAAAAAAGAGGAAACCTATAGGCACAAAACGCTATTTAAGTTTCGTCTAAGAACTTAATGGTAAAACGTTTCCACGATTTATGGAACACATATCCTATTAAGCTTCCTATGAGCATTCCACAAAAAATATCTAATGGAAAGTGAACACCTATATAAATTCTACTATATGCAATTAAAGCAGCGATAAATAAAAGTAAATAAGGGAAAAGTTTGGAATATTCTTTGAGTATCCCACTAAAAAAAATAGCTAGTGCAAAAGAATTTGAAGCATGTCCTGAAAAAAAACTAAAACGACCCCCACAAGTCGGTTTTACTAGTCGTACTAATAATTTAATTTCTTCATCATAACAAGGTCTTAGTCGAGCAAAAGAAAATTTAAATAAATTTGTGAGTTGATCTGTACATAAAATTAATAGTCCCGTAAACATCAGAAGGTAAAGTCCTTTTTTCCAGGAAGATTTCATGGAGATGAAAATCCATAGAATTAGGTACACAAGCACATTTGATTCTCGGTGGGTCATAATCATCCAAAAGTTGTCAAACTCTGGAGAACCTAATCCATTAAGCCACAAAAAAAAAGCTTTATCTAATGAAATTAATGTTTCCATCGTTTATTCTAATGATTCAATTTCATTATCGTAAAATTTAAAAGCTTCTTCTATCAAAGATTGTGATTCTGATTTAAGTGAAGCTTCATCTTCCTTATCAAACTCCTCCATCCAATGCACTTCATCATTAGAGACATTTAGAATAAAACGAGGGTATTCTGTGTGTACGATAAAAAGATCATCCTCAAGTTTAGAATTATCGGCAATTAGAAATTTAGGTAGTTCCATTAGAATTATTTAAAATTAATTTTTGAGTCATATAATTAAAGCGAATAAGAAGTAGAATAGCAGATGTGGTTAGCCCTGATAATAATCCTATCCATATTCCCATTACACCCAAGGGAGTGTGCAAGCCTAAATAAAAAGATATGGGCAAACCAAAGATACCATAAGCGAAGAATGTAATAAATGCTGGAATATTAACATCCTGTAAACCACGTAATGCTCCCAAAACAACTGCTTGAATTCCATCTGAAATTTGAAAAAATGCAGATACGATTAATAAGGTAGATGCCATTTTAACGACTTCCGTTACATCTGATATTTGAAGTGGATTAGACCCATCAAGATAAATCCAAGGAAGATAATTATTTGTCAATAAAAAGAAGAGACAGAAAAGTGCATCAAAAATAAACATTAGTAAGAAAATTGAATAAGCTATTCTCTTAAGAGCTTTGTAATGATTTTTACCTTTTTGATTTCCTACTCTAATCATGGCAGTAACACCCAATCCCATTGCAAACATAAACGTCATAGAAGATAAATTAAGAGCAATCTGATTTGCCGCCTGTGGATTTTTTCCTAAAAAACCTGATAACCATATAGCAGCGGTAAAGAACACAACTTCAAAAAACATTTGAAGTGCTGAAGGAAATCCTAGACGAATAATTCTTTTAAACAAATTCCAATTTGGTTTTTTAAACACAATGTTTTGTGCAAAAGAAATAAAACGTTTGTTATAACGAACATAAAGACCCATAAACACTAACATAGCTATTCTTGAAATTAATGTACCTAAAGCAGCCCCTTCTACTCCCATTTTTGGAAAAATCCAAAAGCCAAATATTAAAAAATAATTAAGCACTATGTTAATTATGTTTCCCGTCAGGGTAGCATACATTGCAGGACGAGTATGAGAAAGCCCCTCTGAAAACTGTTTAAATGCCTGGAAAATAATTAAAGGAACCAGTGAAATCCCAACCCATTTTAAATACGGAAAGGCTAAAACAACAACTTCTTGTGGTTGTCCCATCTGGTATAGTAAAGGTTTACTAAGAAGAACAGCAATTGCTAAAAAAATACCAATAAAAGAACAAAGTAATAAGCCATGGATAAATAAATTCCGTCCAGACTTAATGTCATTAGCACCATCCGTTTCAGCTACCAGAGGTGTTATAGCAGTTGAAAATCCTATACCAAGTGACATAGCTACAAAGAAGAAACTATTCCCTAAAGAAACAGCAGCCAATTCAGCTGTTCCTAACTGACCTACCATAATATTATCAACAAGTTGGACAAAAGTATGTCCCAAAAGTCCAATAATTACTGGAAAAGCCAGGGAAATGTTAAACTTAAATTCTTTGGTATACTGATGTAAGTTTATAAACATCTAACGTCTGTTTATAATTAAAATCCATACTGATCTACCAAATAAACTAAACTAGTCATTGCGGCAGCTCCTAATTCAAGCTCTCGCTTATTAACAGCGTCAAAAGTATCATTTGCTGCATGGTGGTAATCAAAATATCTTTGAGAATCAGGGCGTAAGCCTGAAAGGACAGTTATTCCGTTTTTTAAGGGTCCGATGTCTGCTCCACTCCCCCCTAATTTAAAACGATCAATCATATAAGGCTCAAAATAGGGTTTCCAAGAAGTTATAGTGTTAAATTGTTTTTTAGTTGCTTCAAAAACAAAACCTCGAGGCGTAAAACCACCTGCATCTGACTCTAAAGCAAAAATATGAGTTTCATTATTATTCTTGGCATATTTTGCATAAGCCGTTCCACCACGTAAACCATTTTCTTCGTTCATATATAATACTACTCTAATAGTTCGCTTTGGCTTATAATTCATTTTCTTAAAAAGACGTAAAACTTCCATAGACTGAACGATACCTGCCCCATCATCATGCGCGCCATCACCTAAATCCCATGAGTCTAAATGACCTCCTACAACTATAATTTCATCAGGAAATTCACTCCCCTTAATTTCGCCTACAACATTGTGTGAGGGTACATCGGGAAAATTTCTACAGTCTTGTTTTAAATAAAAATCTAAATCATCATTTAATGAAAGCATTGAGCTTAAAAGTTGTGCGCCATTAGTACTAATTGCGGCAGCAGGTATTCTAAGCTTATTTGGCAAATTACCATACTTCATGGCTCCTGTATGGGGGAAATCATCTAAACGTAAGTTCATTGAGCGAACTATTACACCAACAGCACCTAGTCTAGCAGCTTTTGATGCCCCTTGTGAACGCTGATCTACTGATTTTGAATAAGCATCAAATGTATTTATTAAATTTTCTGGCATTGCACGATTATAAAATACAAATTTTCCTTCTATATTTTTTTTTCCAAGGGAGTCCAATGCTTCAAAGCTTTTAACCTCTATAACCTTAGCTTGTAAACCTGCAGATGGAGTTGCAACTGAGCCTCCCAATGAACAAACAGGCACATTCATACTTCTACCTGGACCTGTAATCATACTTGCGTATTCAAATGTACCTCGTACCCATTTTGGCACCATTAAATCTTGAAGATAAACTCGGTCTAAATTGATTTCACTCAATTCATCTTGCCCCCACTTAACAGCGCGTTCAGCATTTAATGACCCCGAAAGGCGACCCCCAATTTGATTAGTAAGATGATCCAACCATTCGTATGTATTTCCATGGGTTAGTGCAAGATCAAAAATCGTTTTAATTTGTTTGTGATGAGTGCTTTCTTGACTATTGGATGCAAAGAAGCAAAAAATAAGTAGTGACAAAAAGAAAGATTTCTTCATATTAAATTATTTTGGTGCAAATTGATTAATATTTTCAGAAGTAATTGGATTATCACCAAGAATCATTAAACGTTCAACTACATTTCGTAATTCCCTAACATTACCGGACCATGGATAATTTTTAAGCTTTTGAAGTGCTTCTGGAGAGAAAAGTTTATTTTCAAGTCCTTGTTCTTTGGTTAATAGATCTGTAAAATGATTTGTTAGTAAGGGAATATCATCAAGGCGTTCTTGAAGTGAGGGAACATGAATTAGTATCACGGCTAAACGGTGGTATAAGTCTTCTCTAAACCTACCTTCTTTTATTTCTTCTTTTAAATTTTTATTGGTAGCCGCAATGACTCGAACATCTACAAAAATATCTTTATCATTTCCTACTCTCTGAATTTTTTTCTCTTGCAAGGCCCGTAATACTTTAGCTTGAGCTGCTAAACTCATATCTGCAATTTCATCTAAAAACAATATTCCATTATGAGCAGCTTCAAATTTACCTGAACGATCTTTTACAGCAGAAGTAAAAGCGCCTTTAACATGTCCAAAAAGTTCACTTTCTATTAATTCAGATGGAATTGCAGCACAATTTACTTCAATAAAGTTTTCTTTAAAACGTTCACTTTGCTGATGAAGTTGATGGGCCACTAATTCTTTTCCAGTTCCATTTGCTCCGGTTACAAGAACGCGTGCGTCTGTTGAAGCTACCTTAGAAATCATTTTTTTCACTTCTTCAATAGGTAGACTTTCGCCAATAATTAAATATTTTTGAGCTACCTTATTTTTAAGTTTTGTGTTTTCTGAACGTAATGACTTATTTTCTAATGCATGCCGAACAGAATTCAGTAAACGATTTAAATCTGGTGGTTTTGAAATAAAATCATATGCCCCTAATTTCATTGCCTCTACAGCGGTTTCAATGTTTCCGTGACCTGTCAACATGATAAAAGGAATACCGAGCATTTTATCATTAGCCTTTTTCAAAACTTCAATACCATCCATTTTTGGCATTTTGATGTCGCATAACACCAAATCAAATTGTCTTTTAAATAACAAGTCTAAACCTTGTTTGCCATCTTCGGCCTCAGTAACCTGGTATTGATCATTTTCTTCCTTTAAGATTCGAGACATTACTCTTCTGATAGACTCCTCATCTTCGATTAATAAAACTTTAATCATTGTAAAGATTTTGGTGGATTAACAAAATTTAAAGTACGCTGTGGGAATGGGATTTCAATATTTTCTTCCTTGAACTTAAGTAAGATTGAATAGCGTAAATCACTTTTTACAAGATTTGAAACAAAACTACTGCTTAATGCAAAGTAAAGTTGAAATTGTAAGGCACTATCACCAAAGTCATTAAAAATAACTTGTGGGATTGGTTTTTTTAAAATTGCTTTATGGCCTTCAGCAATTTCTAACAATAGTTTTGTTACCTTCTCTGCATCAGTGTCATAGCTAACCCCTACTGCAACAAACTCTTTTGTAATAACGCCATTTTCAGTCCAGTTAAATAAAATAGACGTTAAAAATTTATGGTTAGGAATAATTAATACTTTATTCTCTCGGGTAACCGCCCTAGTTGTTCTTAATTTGATGTTTTCAACTTTTCCAACTTGCCCATCAACTTCAATTATATCACCAACATGAACTGATTGATCTACTAATATAAAGATGCCTGAAATTATATCCTGAATAAACGTTTGCAAAGCAAGACCAACACCAACTAATAATGCAGCAGAAGCAGCAAAAACTGCTGTCAGATTAACCCCTATATTTTGAAATGTTAGTAAAACAACTACAGTGTAGACAAAATAATTAAAAAAAGAAAAAACACTTTTAAACTTAACCCTAGCGTCATCGGAAAGTGTGCGATAAATTATTTTTCTGAAAATTTTTAATAACAGTGTGGTCAGAACAAAGACCAGAATAACAATTAATATTGATTTTGGGGTAAAGGAAATACTTTCACCAATAGTAAATGTGTGATTAAAAAGTTTAATAAATTGTCTTAATGCGTTCATAAAATCATCATGAAAGATACCATAAAAAATAAGACTCATCCTCAAGGAAAGATTAGGAAAATGGTATTAAAACGAAAGCCTTATTAATATTAATGTTAAAAGTATACTGAAAATATTAGTATTCTTGAAAATTAAGCAAACATGTCCTTAACTTTTTCAAAAAAAGATTTGTCAGATTTTTCTGGACTTGGAATGAAATTAGGCTCCTCAAGCATTTTTTCAAAAAATTGACGTTGCTCCTTATTTAAAGTTTTAGGGGTCCATACGTTTATATGGACCATAAGATCTCCTGTACCATAACCATTTACACTTGGTAAACCTTTTCCTCTGAGTCGTAACGTTTTACCAGATTGTATTCCAGACTCTAATTTAATTCTTGCTTTTCCCTCTAAAAGAGATAATTCTTTTGAAATACCGAGGGTTGCTTCAGATAAACTAATATATAGATCATAGTGCATGTGATTTCCTTCTCGAACAAATGTGTCATGAATAATTTCTTCAATTAAAACAAGTAAATCTCCTGAAATTCCATTGGCTGGGGCATCATTTCCTTTACCTGTTACTTTTAATTGCATTCCCTCTTCGACACCTGCTGGTATTTTTATAGAGACCGTTTCTTCTTTTTTGATCATTCCTTGAGCGTCAGTTCCAACTGGACGATTCAATAATGACTGTCCACTTCCACCACAAGTTCCACAAGTAGCAGCTGTTTGCATTCTCCCTAAAATGGTATTGGTGATTTTCATAACCTGCCCTTTACCATTACATGCAGAACAAGTTCCGTATTGAACTCCAGGTGATTGAACTTTTCTAGGGACTTTGATTTTTTTTTCAACTCCAGCTGCAATTTCTTCCAGAGTTAATTTAACACGAATACGCATGTCGGTACCCTTAGTTCGGCGTTGTCCACCTCCTCCACCGAAACCACCAAAAGCACCTCCAAAAATATCTCCAAACTGACTAAAAATATCATCCATATTCATACCCCCGCCACCAAAACCTTGGTTACCATCAAAAGCAGCATGCCCATATTGATCATACTTAGCCCGTTTTTCTTCATTACCCAAAATCTCATATGCTTCTGCAGCTTTTTTAAAACTTGCTTCAGCAGATGTATCTCCAGGATTTTTATCTGGATGGAATTTAATTGCTTTTTTTCGATAAGCTTTCTTAATTTCAGATGAACTAGCTGATTTAGAAATACCTAAAATATCGTAATAATCTTCTTTCATAATTATTGGCCTACGACCACTTTTGGATAGCGAATTATTCGATCGCCTAATTGATAGCCTGTTTCTACAATATCTATAATTTTACCTACATCGGCATCTGTAGGTGATGGAATTTGAGTAATTGCTTCATGAATTTCAGCATCAAAAACATCTCCTATTTTTGCTTCCGTGACTTTAAGACCGTTAGCCTTAAGTATTTCTTGAAATTTATTTGAAATAAGATTAAATCCATCAATATCTATAACTTTTTTGTCTATTTCAAATTGTTTTTGAGCCCTATTGAAGTCATCTAAAACAGGAATCATAGCAGAAAGCACTTCTTTGCTGGCTGTTTTGAATAACTCAATTCGTTCTTTTGCAGTTCGCTTTTTAAAATTTTCAAATTCTGCGAAAAGACGCAGGTGTTTATCTTTTTCTTGTTCAAA
>Ga0102855_1000176_pt1 | contig 23671 bp, 17 predicted proteins | sample Colrivmet1370B02_FD_78450 | JGI IMG/M metagenome (GOLD analysis project Ga0102855, IMG submission 78450) | Estuarine microbial communities from the Columbia River estuary - metaG 1370B-02 | ecosystem: Environmental > Aquatic > Marine > Intertidal zone > Estuary | place: USA: Columbia River...
ATTACGTCGACGAGATATTAAGGTGCACCAATATAACATTAATACCAAGGATTCAACCAGATCTATATTTGCACGCAAGCGCAGTTGTAGATGAGATAAGAGAGTTCGAAAATATAATTAAAAATATGAGAGATGAGCAGTAAAAGAGATGTATATATCCACAGTAGTACAAGAGACTATATGGGGAAAGATTACAAGGATGTGTTCTCAGAGAAAAACGCAAATCTTTACAAAGGAAATATAGAAGCTTTAAACTTTTTTATAGATAATGTAGAGCAAATGCAACTGGATACTGAAACTAATGTAACTGATTTGACTACTGATAGAGAACTTTATGTTATTCAATTAGGGGATTATTACGGAAAAGAGCAACATCTTTTTGACGTTACTGATTTAGATGATGCAACTATTAAAGTGCTCGCTAAATTATTCGCCTCAGAGAAGATATTTTTGGCTCATAACGCTAAGTTTGAATACATTATTTTATATAAATTCTTTGGGATATATATAAAAAACTTCAGGGATACGTTCCTTGCTTCAAAATTAATTACAGCAGGTTTAGATTTACCAGCAGGATACAATGGATTAGCTAACTTAGTATTACATCGTTTTGGTGTAGATTTAAGTAAAGCTTCGCAAACAACATTTACTGGAGAACAGATGTCTCCTGAGCAATTGTTATATGCAGATTCAGATGTACTGTATTTAGGTAAATTACTAGATGCTTTAATGGGACCACTTAAGAAATGGAAACTATTAAAGGTATTTAATTTAGAAAATAAGACGTTGAGACCTATTGGTGATATGACGATTAACGGAGTATTGATTGATACCAAGAAGTTAGATGAGAATATTATAGATTATGACAACAAAGCTTTAATAGCTAAGGAAGCCATGATTGAAGCATTCAAATCTGAGGAAGATGAAGGAATACGAGAGCGTATAAAAGAGATGAATATTGTACAGGGTCAGGATGAAGTAATAATTAATTGGAATAGCTCAGTACAAAAGAGGGCTATTTTGAATAGATTCTATCCAGAGGCTAAAATACAGTCGGTTGCTAAAACATTATTAGTAAAATTAGCGGCTACTGTAGATAATCCTGATGTACTAGAGAAAATACTGAATGGAGAAACAGAGAGCTTAGAAGTTCTTTTAGCTAGTAGACATAGACAATTCTTAATTGATAATGACATGTTTATTGCTAAAGGGTCACTGAATTTAAATTTTAATTCTCCGGCTCAGTTACTAGAATTTTTTAGATTATGGTATCCGGCAATAAGTGGTGTAGGAGTTAAAGAACTGAAGAAACTTAAAAAGCCGGTAGTAATGGCCTATAAGTCATATACTAAAGCCAATAAATTAGTATCGTCATTCGGAAGAAAGATGTATAATTATATTGAGCCTGATGGTAGAATTCACGCAGGGTTTAATCAATTGGTACCAACCGGGTCTAGAATGAGTAGTTCTAAACCTAATATGCAACAAGCACCATCAACCGAACAGTATAGAAGTATGTTTATACCAAGGCCTGGATGGAAATTCATTGATTCGGATTATGCATCAGCAGAATTATATATTGCTGCATACTTGTCTGGAGATAAGAAGTTGATCTATGCTATTGAACAGGGATATGACTTGCACAGTTATAGTGCATATCAAATTTTTGGTGACGTATGGATAAAAGCTGGAGGTCTGGCTGAACCTGTAGGAAAACCTGCAACGAAAGAGGCTAATGGTCTTAGAAAGAAATCTAAGGGTCTAAGTTTTAGTTTATTGTATGGAACAGGAGTAGTAGCTTTTAGTGAGAACTCTGGTATACCTACAGCGGAAGGAAAGATTTTGATGGCTAAGTATTATGAAACGTTCCCACAGCTAGCTGCCTTTTTTAAACAGTCAGGTGAGGATGCTTTAACGTACAACTATATTAGAGAACCACATTTTGGTAGAGTAAGATTCTTCAACAAACCTAAGAACGGTATGGAAGCGTCTCACAACAAGAATGCGGGGATGAATTACAAACCACAAGCTATTAACGGTTCTATTATGAAATATGCACTTTGTTTAATGAAAAAGTATATAGAAGAGAATGATCTTGACGATGTAGTTAAGCTTTCTTTAACTGTACATGATCAACAATTAAGCGAGGTGAGAGATGACTATGTTGATCTTTGGAAGGAAATGCAAACTGAGTTGATGGAAAAAGCAGCCAGACACGTAATACCTTCTGGAGTACTTAAAGCAGAATCAGATGTATTAGAACATTGGACAAAAGGATAAAAATATGGCAAGAGAAATTAAAGTAGACACCGAAACATTTGGAGAAGTTACTCTAAAGTTTCAGGTAAGAGATTTTGAGGGTACTCTAGTCGACTGTGTTAACATACTAGATTGTTGTAATGAGAATGTAGGCCGTGTTGATATGGGAGATTTGAATATCCCTGATATTACAGGAAAATTAATAGATCAATGGTACTTAGATAAGGTTATTTAAACATGACTATATTATTAAACAATATTTATGATGCCTTAGAGGCTGACCTAATTGATGAAGAACAAGCTTTATATCTAATTTATACTCACGCTAAGATTTCTTATCCTATTGATGCATTGAAATTACTTAAGCTTACAAAACTTAAATATATACAAAGCAATAAGATAGGAAGAATTCTCTTAGTAGAGGATGATGTAAAGGCTGATCTAAAAGGAACTATTAAAGCAAGATATGATACAGAGATATCAGGACAGATTGCCGCTAAACTAATGCGTTTGCTAGCTGAAAAGGATCCAGCCACAGGTAAGATGAGACTTCCTGGAACTGATGATACTGTTAAGCATACAGCGAAAGCATATTTAGGTGGTGAAGAACTGATTGCATATCACTATGTTATATTCTTGTTTATGTTTCCTACATATGGAGAGGTCAACAAAAGATGGGAGAAACACTTTACTGGACAACCTTATAAAGGAGCTCGATTACGAGTACGTTCAGGAAGTTCTGCCACCAGCTTTAAAAAGATAGCTAAATCTAAAGATATGGGAGTGTTTTTATACGGTACATATTTGTTTATTCAATCATGTATTAGAGAAAACAAGACATATATCAAAACCATAAGAAATTATTTTCGTGAGTACCGTGATTGGTATGATATGGCAGAAGAGGCAATTAAAAAAGCTAGAAATGTTGACGATTTATTCACTAAAAAAGCTGTCTCTAAAGAGGGCAGATTAAACGTAGGACTATAATGAGTATATTTAAAAAATTCAGGGATCCACTGTTATCATTCGCAGAAGATAAGGCAAAATATAACCTTAGATTTCCGCTTAAAAAGACAGGGAATGTCCTTAATAATTACACGAGAGGCGATTTTATTGTAATTGGTGGAAGAAAAACATCAGGAAAAAGTTCTTTTATTCTAAATAATTACGTAATTTCACCAATAATTCAGAAGCTCGCTGCCAAGAAAGAAGGTAAGCCTTTTGATTTAAAAATTCTCTACCTAAATACTAGGAGAAACGCAAAAACAACTATAGAACGAATGATAGTAAACTATATTTCCCAAAAGAATGGTGGTACCAAGATAGGTGTCCCTTCCCTTTACGGATTTGATGGTAATCACGCTAAAATTACTAGTGTGAAAGCCAAGTCTATTATCTCTAGTGCTATGAATGTATTTGAAAAGTTTGCTGAAAAAGGTATCTTGACAACCATTTCGTCTAGAAAATCAATGTATGAAGTAGATAATATCATAAGAGAGACAATGGAGGAGTATGGTGAATATGATGAAGAGACTGGAGTTTTTACATATCTAGAAGAACACGAGGATTTAATTCCTATAGTAGCTATTGATGATATAACAGGAATCTTTACAGAATCTGGATCAAATAATATTAGAAATGAGAACGCACATCAGCTTGCAATTAAACTTAAGAGCTTAGCGAAGATTTATAATATTATAATTGTTCTAGCTGTTCCCTCTGCACAAGTTTATATTCGTGCCGCAGGGCATAGAAGCACACTTGAAGAAGTTGCTCCATACGGAATGTATGCTGATAGAGTTGTTATACTGCATAATCCTATGGAAACATATGAGAATCAGATGATGGGCTATCAGACTAATGACTTTACAAATCAAAAAACAGGAATAAATTACCTTAGGACTATATTTATAGCATCCAATTATATGGGGGCTAGCGGTATATACTTTGGTTGTTTCTTATTTCCTGAGAATGGTTTTATGATAGAACTCCCACCAGGTGAAGATATCGAAGGGCTAGATCACTTCCACGAAAGAGTAAGAGATAATAATTAATTTAAACAATCAATAAAAAATGACAAAAAAGACCGATGCGGAAACGCTTAGCGACGCAGTTATTGTTGACGAAGAAGTAGTCAACCTTAAACAAGAGATCGCTAGAATGGAGTCACTACCACTAAAAGAGGTTGCAAATTCTATTGATATGGCTACAACGCTAGATCAAAAGAGGCACTTTGCTGTGCAAATGATTCAATCAGGCTTATTACCTAACACATTAGCTACACCAGACCAGCTAGAAGACGATGAGCTTCGAGATAAGGCAATTGGTGGTGTGATAGCTGTTGTAGAATATGGTAGAGAGCTGAATATTACCCCATGGGTAGCATTAAATGGTATGCACGTTGTTCAAGGAAAAGTTGTAATTGGTATCCATATGTATATGGGGCTTGCTTTAAAGAATAACATACTTGTTGATGTTGTAGAGGATTATAATAAACAATACAACAAGGAGAAGAAACTGATAGATATCCAAACTACAGTTGAGATCACTAGAAAGCATAAAGAATTTGATGGGCTTGTAAAAGTTTATAGATTCAGTAAACGCTGGAGTGAGATTAAAAAGGCCGGATTAGAAGAAAGAGATAACTATAAGAAAAGGCCTATTCTTATGTTAAGAACCAGATGTATAACTGAAGCACTTCGTCTATATGCTGCAGATATATTTATGGGGATATATGAAACATCAGAAATCATCGACGTTACGGATACGTCCTATAATGTAGATGATGATGGAAATGTTACAAGTAAAGTATAATTTTATTAATCAATAAATAAGCAAATAAAAATCATGAGTGACGAAACAAACAACGCACCCGTACAAGATGACGCTTTAGATATTCTAAATATCTTTAACGAAGAATCTTCATCAACCGGACTGGAAGCAGGAGTACACGAAAGAGTTAAATTGATCAGCGTAGATCCTGAACGAAGAAAGGATAACAACGGAAATTTAATTAAAAAGCAATTATTCTTGAAGTTCAAAAAGTTTAACAAAGATGGATCAGATGTTGGAGAGAAGGAGATTTCATTCTTCTTAATTGACCCGGCTAGAGACTCTGCAGTTAGTAACTTGCACCTTTTCTTAGCCCAAACTAAGGAATTATTATCTCTGTATTTAACAGATGAAGAAATTGAAGCAGGATTTAATCCTTTAGCTGTATTATACGATGCAGATAATGATGATAGAGATGAAGCAGATGTAGAGGCAGACTTCTTATTTGACTCTATCAAAAAGAATGTGCTTAAGAAATCTTCAATGTACACAGAAGTAGAGAAAGCTATTTGCTCTCAATTCTATGCACTGGTAGAAGATAAAGTTGGTTTTGAGTCTAAGAATTTTAGACTTAAATTAGAAGAAAGCAAGGACGCGAAGTATATTCAAATCCCTAGATTCGACCGATTTGTTGAACGAGCAGGAATCAAAAAAGAAGATTCTGTACTATATATTAACTCTAAATAATTAAGAAAGACATGAGAAATTTAACAAGCGTATTTTTAGACTCGGCTCCTTCTAGATTTAAATTAGCCTTTGGTATCAATAAGAATGTTGTTTTAAAAGCAGCAGACAATGAAATCAGACGTGATAAAAATGGAGTTAAAATTAACAAGAACTGTTACCTAACATTTGCTGCTGTAGATGTTGAGAATCGTAGCAAGACCCTGGCAGAGAGCACATTTAGCTTCTTTAACATTGATACTAGTAAACCACAGTTTGCTACTAAAAACTTTATTCACCAATTTAATCAATTGATTGAGGTGGCTAAAGCGGTAGTACCTGCTGAGAACTTACCTGAAGTTGTTAAAGGATTACAGACTGTATTGTCTGAGGATGTAGCTTTATTCATGGAGATCAAAAAGTCTCCTTCGCCTAATGCTAAACTTACTAAGAAAATTGGTGAGTTACAGAAAAAAGTGGTTGATCGTTTCGGTGAAGTGATCGCGCCTTATACTGGAGAAAACTCTGATATAGTAAATCTTATTGTAGTTACTGGTCCTAAAGGTCAGTTCTATGATCTTCCTCGTGAAGATAAAGGATTCATATCTAAAGTTGACGGAGGTAGAGCATTAACTTTAGACGCCAAATATGTACGTTGGTTCGAAGAAAAAGATAAAGCACAGAAAGATACTAGTGAGGATATTGGAGATGAGGAAATCATCGATGAAGATGAAATCATGGTAGATGATGATCAAGATTTAGACGATATCTAGTATGAGGAATTTAACTAGTGTTTTTCTAAATAGTAGAAAGTCGTTGACTGAAAAATTATTTGAATGCGTTAGTTCGTACGATATATTCTGCGCCTTAATCGGAGAAGAAGTAAAAGTGGGAAAGTTCTATTTAAGTCCAATACGGACCGATAGACACCCCACTTTTCTTTTATTTGTCCCGGAAGATAAGGACGATGTCTTTTTTAAAGATTTCGCCTGGGTTGGTGGAAGTGTATTTAAATTTGTTAAACTATTTGCACTATATCAAGAGAGTATAAATTTGAAGACTCACACTGATATTATAAGGTATATAGATACTAAGATGGGAATAGGCCTATTTGACTCAACTGTCAAGAAGCCAATACAAAGACGAGTCCTAGACAAATCTTTCTACGCATCTAAGAGAATTATTAAATTTAAAGCTAGAGAGTATACTCAAAGGGATCTTGCCTATTGGAGTAATTATCACATCAACGAAGAAATTCTAAAATTTTACAACGTACGGTCGGTACATAAGCTTCTGAATGAAAAAGATGAAGTAGTATGGACAGTATCACAGAGGACCTTAACTTTTGCCTATGTTATTTATAACAAGGTTAAGCTCTATCGTCCTGAAGAAGCTCCAGAATTTAAATGGAGAAATACATGCCCCGGCCATTATATCCAGGGACTACAGCAAGCATTAAAAGTAAAATCATCTAATAAAAAGCTCATCATTACTAAATCTTTGAAGGATGTAATGGTGTTTTATAAATTTTTAGGTCATAAATATGATGTAATAGCTCCACATAGCGAAACATATATCTTCTCTGAGAAATTCTTGGATAAACTATATGAATTATATGAAGAGATCATTATTATATATGATTTTGATTTAGCTGGAGTGCAAGGTGTTAATAGATTAAGAAAAAGAAACCCGAACAAATTTAAGTATAAGTTCGTTTCTACAGAGAGAATGTTAATCAATGGTCAAATGAAAGTACTTGATAAAGATATCTCCGATTATGCGGCAGGTAGACAAGAAGAGGAAGTCATGGACCATTTAGTAAATACTATGGGGCTATGATAGATAACAGTGAAATAATAAAAGAGACGCTAGATAATCTTATAGATTTGAAGGAAAAGGATCCTACGCTATTTTTTCAGGCTTATAAATCATTACCCTTTAATATTTATTCAGAGATAGAACGTTTATCTGTCTCTAAGTCTTCATTATATAAAGATTTGTGTAAGAAAGCAAGAGATGTGGCTAACAGCTTCCATAAGAGCATAAAATAAATATACTTTTTATAGTGACAATATCATTTATAATTCGTAATATTACAGTCAGAAAGATCACTTAAACTAGTTTTAAGTAAATTAATTAATTAAATAAGAAAAAATGGAGGACAAAAAAGTAAATTATGAAATAACAGACAAGATGATCGATGAGTCAATCACTCAAGAGATCTACCTACAAGCAGGTTTTAAAACATCTATCTGTATTCTTATCCTAAATACAGGAGCCGAAGTAGTTGGTACTTATGCACCTGTTGAAGCAGAATCAGTTGATGTTACTGTTGGTAAAGGTCATGCACGAACTAAAGCCTTAGCGCTTGCTCGTACACAGATTGAAGCTATATCTAGTTGGAGACAAGCTCTTAACTCGATTAAGGAACAACAAGCAGCGCAGCAAGCAGCTCAAGAAGCACAGGCAGCACAGCAACAAGCTGATGAAGAAGCTAAACCAGGACCAAAAAAACCACGTAGCAAAGTTAGACCTCTTAAATAATAAGAAAACCTTATGATTACAAATGAAACAGTTTTTACAGTGGTAGTACCAGAATGGATCAATAAGGTCCGTATTGGCACCATTAAAACTACGTATTTTGTAAAAGGTGATAAGTTACCCGAAGAACATCAGGGTGCAAAAACTAGAAAAATAGGTAAGAAACTTTACTATATAGATAGCAAAAATAAGAAGATTGTTAAGAACCCTACTAAGCGCGGTCAACCGGAATACTGGAATGTCAATGGCCAAGCTTTTTATAGTAATAACATGACCTGGAAAGAGCGTTCTACTATAGTAAATTTTTACCATAAATATTTTTCTAAATATGTTAATGAACAATTAAAGCAGCAATTCCCTTCTTTCTTGGCGTATAAATTAGATATGAAACTTACTATGTATGAGACATATTCTAGGCATACTCCTGACGTGACAAATATGTGGATTCTAGCAAAGATGATGGAAGACACTATCGTTAAGGCTGGAATTCTAAGAGACGATAGCCCTCAATTTCGTATGTTTACGACATATGGCTATCAATTCGTTGAGAAAGAAGAGGATCGCAAGCTCGTTCTAGAATTTAAATATAATAAATATTAATTATGAGTGCAAAAAAGCAAGCAGAAAAGCCTATCGCAGATATGCCAGGCACACCAGTAGCTACTAACGTTCCTACTGCAGAAATTCAAGCAGAAGAGACCTTAGAAACGGCTCCTATTGAGGCAAAAGAAACATTGGAAAATGCGTCGATAGATTCAATAGAGACTATTGAAGTAGTAAACCCTATTACTGTAAAAGGAAATATGGTAGCTCCAAGTAAATATGTAATCGATGAAGGAAAAATCGATGCTTATTTAAACAGCGTTAAGCAGGCTGATACTGTAGTACAATCATCTCGTGGAGGTAATTTTGTATCTACTAGAAATCAGAATATAATCTATATCCCTTTAAGTTTAATTAAAGGTTAATATGATAAATGGGTCGTTGCTTCGGTTGCGACCCATTATATTTATGATACAAGAATATCACGAAACAGAAGAAGAAGGACTTAAATTTTTATCCTACAATGTAGAGGTATATACACATACAGATAAAGATAAAGAACTTATGGTAATAGCAGTTGATTCTATATCGGTACTAGTAGGTGCTGATGCTATTATGAAGACAGAAGAGGCTCCAGAAGAGGGTCCATTATCAATATCCGACGCATGTGCGGCATCCATGTTAAGAATATTTGATTCAATACAAGGACAATTTCAAATAACAAGAGTAACCCACGACTAATGAGAGAAATAAATAAAGCAAAAAAAGCAGCAGAGTTAACACCTAAGGATTTTGCTAAAGCAATAGGAAACAATAAAATAGAGGCTCTTACACATATGTTAAGAAGCGATCTATATGCCTATAGAATTAAAAAATATTTATATGATGAGGGGAAGATTAGCCCTAATGGATTCTTATTCAATGATAACATATACAATTTACCACTTGGTAAGAAGGATGCTAAAGGAGAAATTCTTATAGATTCCGGTATAATGGCGATCTTTGATAGATTTATGTTTTCAGATAAGTTAGCAGAGAAAGGGGATGCCCTTACAGCTTACATAGTTGATCACGATGACGCTTTATATGAGGTCCTGATGCAGAATGTATCTAAAGAGAAAAAGATCTCTGAGGACGAATATATACAAGTATTTAATGAAGCTTACAAAAGAGTATCTACAATTATTTTAGACGCTCAAATCAATATATTATTAGATTCTGATACAAAATTAGCATCAGCACTAAAACAAAGAGAGGACGAAAAGAATGAAAAAAGTAACTAGAAAATTAGTTTTCTTTGATACTGAATTCACAGGCCTACATCACAATACAACTCTTATTTCTATAGGGTTGACATTAGAGAACGGCAGGTCTTTCTACGCAGAGTTAACAGATTATGATGAATCTCAGATAGATGAATGGCTACAAGAAAATGTAGTTGATAATCTAACACTTCAAGATATGGAACTTAATAGCCTACGAATTGATATTCATGGTGATACATATTTTAGAGGTGATACAGCCGGACTAAAACATTTCTTAAGTGAGTGGTTAGAACTTAAGGGCCCCGTAGAAATATGGAGCGATTGCCTATCATATGATTGGGTATTATTTAACCGAATTTTTGGTCATGCATTTAGCATACCAGAGACTGTATATTACATCCCTATGGATATATGTACAGTATTTAAAATGAAAGATGTCGACCCTGATATCTCTCGAGAAGAGTTTGCCGGAGTAACCGAGCATCCTAAAAAACTAAAACATAATGCTCTCTGGGACGCGTTTGTGATTAAAGAATGCTATAACAAGCTTCTTACCGCTCCTAAGGAGTGCACATAAAACGTAATAAAATGGGATTAGATCTAAACAAAGTAGTATGTTCCGACTGTGGAATACCTTACTTAACAGAAGAGCAAAAGAAAGAAACATCAGTAAGTACATTCTATACAGATAGATGCTGTAAATGTAAAGAAGTGAAGCTAGTAACTAGTGTTAGGCACTATAATTACTTGAATGAACCAAAAAAATAACGTATATTAGCGCTATAAACATAGAACAGATGAATTCAAATAGAATAGATCCCAAAGAAGCTGCTAAGTTAGACGTTATAACTGCAGAGATGAAAGATATGATGTTAGTAATGGAGGAAGAAAATACTTTATTCACATCAAGATCCAACCAACAAGCGAGCAAAAGAGCTAGAGTCGCGAGTATACACTTGTCTACTTTAGCCAAAAAATATAGAAAAGAGTCTATGAAGATAGCCTCTAAACTACCGATTAAGGCCTAGATTACCTTAAGCTTTCGATTAATAGAAACTAAGAAACCCGGAACATTAAGTTGTATCCGGGTTTTTTTTTGCTTGTTCTTAGAATGAATCATCGTCATTAGGCCCAAAAGTTTGGTAACTTAGTTCCATAGTTTTATAGATACCGGCAACACTTCTTAGCATATTATGTTGAGCTGCTAAAATATCTTCTGTGGTTAAGTCAGGATCTACTAAAGCTTGTGGATATATCATCGCAGCATTAAGTACTGATTTTACCCCTCTAGCGGCAATTGATACACCAATAAACATAGACGAGTTTCCTGTTGTCATATCTAATAAAGACTTCAAGAAGAATACATCACCTGTAGCCATTTGCCAACGTGCATATACTAATTGAGCCATCTCTGATTTCTCATCATCGTCATCGAATGCCATAGCAAATACTCCTGCCCCAGCTGCTAGAACTGTAGTCATAGTAAGTACATCACCTAATAACATAGACATGTTCTTCTTCTGCTTTTCAGTAAACGATTTCTTTTTATTAAAATCTAGCTTATGCTCAGCTAATTGTCTATAAATAGATTGTATAGTGTACATAATCCCTTCAGTAGATTGTCCCTGGAATTCTATTCTATACCCGTCTTCTGCGTTAGGGTCCTCTACACGTACTGGTCTAGCAGAGGCTTCGTTTTGTTCAGCTGTCATAGGAGCTTGAAAATATCTAGATACTTTAGAAAATACCCAAGATCTCATCTTAGCTGCAAATCCCATCCAGGTGTAATACATTGATAATGACTTAGATGTATCGTCAAGAGAAGAATATAGTTCTACTACAATCTCCTTAACATGATTACTATCAAAAGATGTCCAAGCTCTACGTAATTTTCTATCCTCGAATTTATCTTGGTCACTGCCTGTTAAGCCTCCTCGTTGTTTTGCAAGCTGTAGTTTAACTGCATCATATAATTTTTTACCCTCTTTACCAGCTTCTTTACTGAATCGTTTATCTTTAGATTCGTCATATTCAAGATTACCGTCCTTATCAATACTATGTGCATCAAAGGAACCCTGTTCAATCATGTAAGCTACCATAGTAACTTTCTGCCAGGTTTCCATCATTAGCTTATTAACAAACATAAGCTTACCACTTTGGAATATACTTTTACCCTCTACTAATTTAAGCATCTCTTGTAATGCTCTAGTATCTGAGTTAGATATACCATATGTTCTATCGATAGCATTAATGACTGCTTGAACCTTAGAATCTCCAGTAGATACCAGGCCAAAAGCTCTAGTATAACTTTTAAAACTAAACTCTCTTGTACCTCCAAATAAACTACCATATAATTTATCGCCTACAAAATTTGCTGCTGTAACCATAGGGTTAGTGAATGCCTCAAGCAATGCCTGACTCACCGTACCTGCAATAGCTGCGTTAGTAGCAAACTTATTCATAGCCTTAATTGGCTTATTATTAGCGTCTGATTCCTGGTGATTAATTACCCTTCTTTGTATTAAAGTAATAGTATCAAGAATCTTATCAAATGGCATACGGCTAACCCTTTCATACCTTTTAATATTATAAAATATAGATCTACCAAAGGCTGATACTTCTCTATAATGGTAAGCATCTAATGAAGAGGCCACGAAAGCATCCATTATATTTTCAACGTTGTTTTCTATACGATTTAAATCATTAAGTTCCGCTGCTGTAGACTCTTCTGTCATATGTTCAGTTAAACCCAGTGCGTACCTTCTACCATGTGAATACTGTGTACCAGCTGTCTCATTAGTAGGATATTGAGATACAAATTTATTCTCTACAGTAAATTCTGATTCTGGAGAACCTTGAGTAGAGTCTTCTTTCATACCTCTATTCATATGGTAACTTTTAACAGTATCTCTACCACGATCTAAAGCATTAGTATCTGATCTGTAGCTAAGCTTAGATTTTGGTATAAGCGGTACCCACCCCGGGGGTAGTTTTACTTTTTGAAAGGACGACTTATTAGCAAACTCGTTCATAGATTTCCCTATGAATGTAAGATACCCTTTTTCTATAGCTGATAATCCTTGACCAGGTTTACTAGGGTCCTTTAATATAAAGGCTGTCTGACGCTCAGTATTATCATTCTTCCATAAATTTTTATACATCTCTTTCATACTAGCTTTGAATAAAGCTTCCCCACCAGAATAGTCTAGATTGATACCTTTTTCATCCGCTAGTTTTCTTATCCATCCATCATGCTCATTTTTATATCTCATGAAATCCTCTCTAATTGCAGTAGTACTCTCTTGAATTTTCTTATTAAAGAATGAACCCAATTGATTTGACATCTTAGATGTAGTAACTACATAGTTATTAGAGAAGGTAGTATTTTTAGGGCTTATGGTGTAATTAAGACCCATTATATTCATAATTACCTCATCAAGAAGTGTCCATAAATCACTATTTAATTTGGCTTCTGAAGTAGATAATTTTATATCCAAAGAGTGTTGAAACTCTAATAGTGATGATATCAACTTTTGTGAGTCTTGTCTAGCATCATAATTAGCTAGTATCTCTTTAAGATGTGCTCTTCTTTCTTTACCCTTACCACTAAGCATATCTTTTGTTCTGATAAGATCTCCTGTCGCCATACTTAGAAAGTCTCCTAAAGCAGCAATAGGATCAGCTATATAATTCTTAGAATCAAATAAACTAGGTTTATCAAGTAACGCTAAAATTTCAGGCGCCATAGGCTCTCCTGCTTTCTTCATCTGCTCTAATAATGTCTTTGTTACAAGTAATATAGTACTAGCATCATACATGTTAGGTATATTATTCTTCTTATCATTAAGATATTTATTGGATACAATTAAATTAACATTAAAAGTTGGATCCCTAGATTTTTGAATTGCCATCATAAGACCTGCTTTAACAAGTCTCATATTATAATTTGTACCTTTCCAGTTCACTGTAGGTAATAATATTCTTGCACCATTATTAGATGTATATTTCCCGAATATATTATTATTTCCTACACCAAATCCAAGAGGTTTTTCTCTGTCATGATTTAAAATAACCATTCTAGTTGCCCCAGTCATTTTATTTTTAACCATTAATACATCGCTAAATCTAAGTCCAAATCCTGTATTTGAAGCTACCTTAGTTATCTCATGTGTATCTGAATCTACATCAGCAAGTACCGCGCGGATACCTGTCTCCATATCATTAGAAATACCGTCTAAACTTTCTGTAACATTCTTTCCTCTATCTAGAGCATTAAATACATTTTCTACTCTACTTGCAACTTCTCTTACCGATCTACCGTCTCTTAATAATTCAACAATCTCAGCTATGGCCTCATCTCCTGAGACATCAGGGCTAAGATTTACATATATACTACCACCTAAGTTTACTTTTAAACCTTTGGCAGCAGGATTTTTCCCGTCATCTCCTTTTTGTCCCGCAAGAAATCTATGGTACATTTCATTTGCCATTCTATCACTTTCTGACTGACCAGGCTTATGCATAGCTTTCTCATATATAAGCTTAGCTTTCTCTTCAAGATTTGTTTCTACATCTATGTCATAGTTACCGGCCGCTTTAAATATAGTATCTAAAATACCTGTAGCTAAATCATCAGTTATAAAATGCTCTGCTTTAATTCCTTGCTTGCTGAAATGCACTAGTAACTCTGCAGTAACATCCTGAACTCCTTCAATACTTATAGCCTCTGTACTATAATGCATTTTTTTAGGGTCATTCTGCTCCTTTTTTAAATTACTACTGGTGTCTACTAATTTATTAGCTACATAAAATACTTTAGAAGGTGCTACATCAATACCCATCTCATTAAGGATAAGTTTATATACTGATGTTTGGATACTTGCTTTCATCATAGCATTCTCTGCATACCCATTCATAACTCCTTTTAATCTTCTACCATGGCTTGTTGCACTCCACTTAGCTTTAGCTCCGTCTTTAAATTCTTTAGTTTTATAATCAAAGATATGCGCTCTACCAGCACCATCTAATACAATTAAATCTATAGTTCCAGCTATACCAAATGTTTTACTAGATAACTTTACTTCCGGCATTATATGGATAGGTCCTTCTAATCTAGATATATGTGGTATTATTGTCTTCTTTAATTCCTTCAAAAAGCTAGATGCACCATTTATAGTTGATCTATCCATTCCCTCGATAGCAGTTTTCATATACTCGAAACTATCTCTGAAAGCTTTGTATTCAACGTCGCTCTCTTGTCCGGCTAATCTACTAAAGTAATGCTTCTCAAAATGAGCTGCAAAATCTGTTGCATTCATTGCAGTAATAGCTTGTACAATATTATTCTCAAAGTGCATATATCCTCCCTCTCTATCAGAATCATATGCTATCTTATTACTATAGTTCAATGCTCTAAAATAGAACTCCCCTACAGTGTGTAAGAATGTTCCCTCTGTAGTTTTGAATTCAAATATAGTTGCTATATTATCATACTGAGCTTTATATGTGTTCATAGAAGGTTTCGACATAAACTTCAAAGCATGCTCTGTTGCAGCAGCCTGTAGTTCCATAGAATCCTCTTCTGTACTTTTCTTTATAAATGCTTTTCTAGCGTCGTGGTACATTTGAGTTTTAATATATTCATCAGTACCTTTATTATCTGTAAACTCCTCGGATAGAAACTCTGTAGTTCTTCTAAATTGTTTCCCCATCTCATCAACATATGCTCCTAAACCTGTGTCTAGCTTCATTTTTGAAGAGTGGTCTATAATAATATCACGAACCTCTACAGGATCGCGTTTTACAGCGAACATTACAGAAGCATGATTTTTAAACTTATCTAAATATCCTGTAATCTCATCAAGCTTCTTGTTATTATACCTGAAGTTTTTACCTGAATCCCAAGGACGTATAGATATTATAGCAGAGTCATCTATTTCACCTTTACCATTATATCTATTACCATATGTATCCTTTAATATCATCTTACCGTTACCGACAAATTGTATTAATCCTCTACTAGCCAGACCATTATACACATCTCGTACAGACATCTTAGTAATAAAGAAATCTCTCAATTGCTTAAGTCTCTCGTGAGACAGGTCACTTACTAGAGGAGATACATTATCACCTGCGTATTGTACGCCAATATTAAATAAATCTGCTATTGTAGAATTTAATGAGAACTGTGTATTTGAAGCAATTACATCAACATTACCAGTTAACTTTATTAAAAAGTCTTGTGAAAATTGCTCTATCGTTTCAGTTATCTCTCCTTCAGTGGCCGACTCTATTGAACTTTCAAGAGATGCTGCTGCATTTATACCTAGCTCATCTACAAAGATCTCTTCTAGTATATCAGACTCTGAGAACTTCATCCCAGAACTTTCATATAATCGTGTATAACGAGGAATATCACCTTCATATTTAAGTCCTACTTGGGTCATAATTTCAGTGAATACCTCAGGGTTTTCTCTTTTAAGCCAAGTAGCATAGTAATGTCCAAATTCATGGAACACTGTAGAAGAAGAGAATTTATCAGCGTTAAGTATAATCTTATTACCTATAATAAATCCTTTTTTCTGAGCGAACATGTTACCGTATATGTATGATATCTCCTGAGTAGTAATTATCTCAGCCTCTAGGTTAGGTATCATAGTTTTAAAGACGTCTATTACTTTACTAGCAACAAACTTCTTAGATGTTATATCAGCTTTTTTATATCTATCTAAAGTTTTTCTTTCAGACTTTGAAGTAAATCTGTTCAACATAAGGTTACTAGTATCAATTTTAGCCTCCTTAAATATATTTTTCTTAGAATTATTTTCCTGTTCTATAAAAGCTTCAGGGTCACCTACCTTAATAATGTTCTCTCCTATACGACTTGAAGATAAAATATTTACCTTGTTGCTAAGAGGTTTTAAATGTTTGTTATATTTTTTAACAGCGTTACTTACAATGTTAGAATTTATAGCGTCTCCAACAACTACATCAAATCCTCTGTATAAACCAGATAAAACTAAGAATTCCATTCCTTCCTCAAATGCTACCATAGCTTCAGTAAGATATTCTCCGTCAACATCTTTAAATTCTTTATTTACTACATCTCTAGCCTTAGCTATATCCTTAGATGTAATATGTAAAAATGTTCTATCATTAGTATTTGTTAGTCTCTCTCCATCTAGATTCTCTATTACGTAGTTAATTCTATTACTAGGAGTATTACTCAAAAGATTTTTCTTATTTCTCTTAAAATAATTATCGGAAATACCTTTGTATAAATTAGCCCCACTTGCCTCTAATTGTCTTACAACAGTAGCATCTTTTAAGACGCCTAGCTGGTCAAGTCCATAAGGTGTTGTAGGTTCTGAGTTAGAAAATATATAGCTAGCCCCTTTATTAAATAAGTTAGGATTATTTTTTAACTTTGTATCGTTAGGTAAAACAGCCTTTGTTACTAAGGTATTTCTATTCATTCTACTTTCTGAAAGATTAAGAATACTTTTAGCTCCATAAGTAGCTACATTAGTATTCATTGATCCTTTATTGATGTCTACTGCTATATTACATTTCATATTAACAAGGTTTATTTTTAATCTCTGAAGTATCTTTATCTATAATACTCATTAATTCACTATAAATATTTTTATTTACATTAAAGTTCTTACCATTCACTACACCATCAGCACCATCCACCTCTTTTAATATAAAGTATTTAGTATCAAAATCATTCTGTCCTCTCTTAATAAATACTACACTAGTGTCTTCACCAGGATTAAGAACTATTAATGTATTGCCAGAAGCTTTAACAGTCTTGTACGGAACATCATTTACTACTCCTATTTCAAGACCTTTTAATTTAACATGCACACTAGGCTCTTCCGAAAAAGAAACTCTGCCTGCATTTTCCACTGTAGTAAAGGTATGAATTATATTGTTAACACTCATGACTCTACTGTCCTTCTTTTTCTTAGTTATCTTAACAGTATCTACACCAAGGTCTTGACCTCTAGTTACAGTATAGGCTCCATCATTAAAACTAAAATCAGCCCCCTCTTGTTTTGCTAACTTCATTTTAAGGCTTTTTTGTTTTAGCATTTTAACTAATACATCAATACCTCCAATTAGTACTCCTTCATTCTTTAAGTCAAACTTAGTATCTGCTTTAATCCCATAAAATGTAACTTCTTCTCCTAAATTAAGATTACTTATTATATCAAGGGATTTAGCTCCCATCTCCTTAATAACGTTCTCATGAGAAGATTTTCCTTGTGATATATCAGAAGTGAAAGATGGTATAAATACCTCAGAAACACCTGGTTCAGCGGTTTTAAATTCATTTCTACTATAGTAGTTAGAGTAGGTAAAACTAGAGTTTAAACCAGCTTTATTATTTAGTTTAAGTACTGGCTTAGCACCTGCTATCTTCCATTCTCTAGTTAGTATAGGATCACTTATTATATCATTATTATTATATAATGCAGCAACCTCCTTACTTACAACATCACCTAATAACTCAGGCATATTAGTTATTTGAATAGCTAAAGTCTCGTACTTCTTTCTCAAGATGTCTACATTATATCTGTTACCATTATTAATTTCCTCTATGATATTTCCATTTAAGAATAGATTATCATTTGCCTCCATCAAGTATATACCAGTTACTTTCATAAGACCTTCAGGATGAGATATAACATAGTGATCTACTTTTCTATCAGAATCTAAAGGAGCAAGTTTCCCTGCAAACCCTAATATAGTAATATCTTCTCCTTCGAACTTAGCGTTAAGTCCTATTTGAAGTCCACTTCTATTTAAGCTTTCTGCAATTTTAGGAGATACTTTAGAACCTGCTTTAAATGCATCACTCCCTTTTAATGTATTAGGCATTGATTCCTTAGGCCCAGAAGGGAAAATTCTATATGCTATCTTATTGAACTCTGGAGTATAGAATAAAGCATCCTTAAGATGTGGATCTATAGTTCTAAATACTTCTCCAATATTAGAGTATGAACCTTTAAATATTTTAAGTTCAACTTTGTTAGAATATTTACGAATCTTTTTACTAAATATTTGTCCGTCTTCACCTTCCATATCTATATCATAAGGGCTTTCGAAATCTCCTGTTTCTTCAGGTCTTTCTATCTCATCGATCATTCCCTCTCTATCAGCAGCCTTATTTTTTGTTTTAAATACTCTAGTAAGTTTTTCATCAGTTTGTACGTTATCTTGTACAATTTGCATAGTAACGTCATCTGTAATTCTAAATGCTTTATAATCGTTCTCAGACATATTATTTACATACTCAGCCAATTCAAGATTTATTTCCTCATATACCTCGATCATAGTACCTTTCTTAATCTCACCAGAGCTTACTATTAAAGCGTACACACTCAAGTTGTTATATAGCTCACGATTTAAATCATCAAGCTCTTGTACTCCCGTAGTCATACGAAGTTCATTAATTCCTTCATAGATTAAAGCAGTATCGATATTACTAACGTCACTGTTTTTAAGCTTGTTAAATCCTAGTACAGGGTTCTTTCCACCAAATATTCTCATTGATCCAAGAGCATCTATAACAGAATTTTCTCCTATAATTATACCATCATTTGCTGCTACATCTTCTCTTATCTGAGCTAGTTTTTCTTTTGTATTTTGTAAGTAATATCCAAAGTTTTTAACATATTTTGCTCTATTAGTATTGCTATTTAAAGGCTCAATAATAGATACATATCCTTCATCTGTAGGAGTTGTGATTACACCAGTTCTTACTTTTCCATCTTGCCCTTCATTATTTAAAAAGGATATAACCTGCATTGCAGATATATAACTATTAGTATTTTTATAGGCTCTCATACCGGCTATTTTACCATCAATCATGGCTCTAAGCTCTGACACAACTCTAGATAGTGCTGGAAGTTTAAAGTTCTCACTCTCATAAATATTTCTAAATAACGCATTTGATTGAGGATGTAAAAATATAGTCATTGCAGTGTTGAAAGCCTCAGGATCTTTACTTAAAGATTTAAGATCATTTATATTATCACTTACAATAGCTTTATATAATACAGAACTACCAGAAACTTTTCCAGCGGATCCTAAGTCATATAGTATTCTATCTAATTTATGTTGTTCTATCTGTGCATTTTCATTAAGACTTCTTAGGGCCCTAAACTTTGATACTCTTTCTCCTATGTTAAGTATCTCCACTAAACTTCTAACTGACTCAGAATTCTGCCCAATCTTAGAAGCTTTAATTTCATAAGGAGTTACTCTAGCTTGTTCTAAATTACTCTTTTGTCTTAAGAAATGATTAAATACTCTTGTTACATCCTCATCATATAAGAAATTAATAATTGTATCTGTATCATAACCAAGTAACATCATAGTAGTAATTACAGGGTTAGTCAACGAGTTAGATTTAATTTTACCTAAGATAAGTGCTTTCGCGTTATCTGTAGCCGCTGATAAGAATTGTGATTGAACATCATTACTCAATTGTTTACCCATTACTTCCACGAAAGCATCTGCGACTAAATCACTGTTAGTAGGTTTTTGTAAATAAGCAGTAAATGCAGCTGATATATCTTTAGCATTTAATACACTACCAGGAAGCTGTATTCCGAATAAAGTCATAGCAGTACTTTCAGCAATTTCCTTGGCATTACCTTCTTCTAATTCAGCCACACTTAAGTATGTATCATCTAATACCTTAATAGCTATAGCTCTACCCTCCTGAGTATCAATATCTGCATCAAAGAAATTACTTAATTTTGCAGCCATTTCATCCGGCATTAAAGTAGCTGTATCCTGAAGCTTTAACAGTAATGCACCAATCATTTTGTTATTCACTGTTCTGCCTAAAATATCGCCAAGCTCTTGTTTCTGTAAAAGATTTAAAGCCTTATTCTTATTAGATTCTACTTGAATAGCTTTAATTATACTATCCTCAAGTAATGAAACTAATGTATTTACAGCTGTAGTATCACTAGTAGCAGTACCTTTAAGAATATTCTTAACAGCTTTCTGTAATCTACTTGATCCCTCAACATTTTGAGATATTGCGAATCTGTCTAAATCGGCAAACCCTGTACGCATTAAGCTAACTGGCTCACCGTCAGGTCCTGTGAATTTAAGTCTATGTACAAAGTTGAAAGGATTATTAACACTCTCATGTAAATTTTTTCTGTACTTATGGTCGAAGTTAATTTTCGCCGCTTGAATTGCGGAGTTTATCTTCAGAACCGTCGCAAAAATACCAATAGCCTCTTTACCTTGCGCTGCTAAATCTTCGTACTCAAATATAGATACGTAGTTTTCACCGCTCTTTTGTCCTCCAATTGACTTCCCTTCTAGTGCTGCTAATCTAGCTATAATAGGCTTAAACATACCCATTGATATAGGTGTATTAAGCTCTACAGCAGTATTAACATTATTTAAAGCAGTGAAGATACCAGCTGCAATTGCGTTTGATATAACATTCTCATACTTTTTATGAATTCTATCAGCCATACCTTTTTGAAGTTTGGCTTCCTGATCTTTGCTAATAATTAATTTTTGTGCTCTGATAAGACGATTAGCGTATACTTCTTTCTTAAGCTCCTTTGTATTTGTTTCTACTTTATCTTCGCTTCGTTCAACGTATGTATTAACTCCTTTATTAGATAATAAAACAGCTTTTCTAATTCTGATATCACTTTGTTCCAATTCTTCAGTATAGGCAGCAAGCATATCTTTATAGTTAAAGCCTCCATCATCAGTAATGAATTTCGTATGATCTTCTATTATACCTTTTCTACCAATTGTCTTAGTAAGTACACTTAACGTATCAATATCTAAATCCCCTCCAGTATTCACCAAATGTTCTGTAGCTGCAAATGTAGCATTACCTTGAGCATCTAGGAATTCAATTACATTACCCATAAATCCAGACTGTTTACTCTGTCCAGGTATTCTAGTTAATGCTACCTCAAGAGACTTAATAAAGTTTCTAGCTATATCAACAACTTCTTTAGCTTCAAAGGCATCTATTGTTTTTCTAATAAAGATTTTATCTTCTTGTGTTAATAAGTTTTTACCTTTAGGATTAGGTATTCCATCATATTTGCTCAAGTAGTCTAAAATTTTTGTAGCGTAAGGTGCCCCCTCAAGTGCATTAATACGTGCATAAATACGTTGAGTAGTATCTAGATAATTATTCCAAGTATCTTTTTTCCCCTCATAACGATCTTTAAACCATTTAGTTGCAGCGATTTCTTCCTCTCCTTTAACTGTACCAATAATCTCAGATAGTGAAGTACCGCTTGGTATACCGAACTGTTCTTTTACATATGTAGGTAATACAACCTCAGGCTGTATAACTTTCCACTTAGGCTCACCTTTGGCATTCTTTGTTTGAGTCTCTAATATAAGTTCTGTACGAGCTTTTTCGAAATCTTTCTCTGTTGCTCCTTCTCTAAGAGACTCTGAGTAATAATTTCTATACGCTTCAGTATATTTAATATCATTTTTACCGTCCTTTGCATCTTCAGTTAAAAGGATTTGTTGCCATTTAAGGCTATATTTTTCCTCTATATTTTCTGATATATTACCTTGAAGAATTTCGTTCTGTATATTTTCAGGTGTTAGTGTTTTAATTAAATACCACTTATAAAAAGTTTCTCCTGCAATATCTATTAATGTATTATCATCCAATTCATTCCATCTTGTAGCATCCACTAATGGGTTATCCTCCATATCAGGAGTAACAACTGCCCTAACATCTAAATTAGGATCTTCAATACGAACTGATGTACCTATAGTATAATAAGGAACCTTAACCCATCTAGCAGGCTGAGCACCTCTATCTCTAACTAATACTCCATCAAAAGGAAGTATATTTCTATCAGCTAAATTTTTAGGGTAAGATTTTAAATCTATTACTCTACCCATTTCAACATCCATAGGGACTTTATTAATACTGTTATAAAGCATACCAGATATGAATCCCTCTCTACTAACAGGTTTCCCCCCAGGGGCAACAAAGCGCGATATAGTTTTATGAGCTGCAGATACAGTACCTATAAAACCAGACATCTTCATCTTAACCGTATCTTTAAAGAATGACGATCTTAATGTACCTAATACTTTAGATCTAACACTAGGAGCGTCAAGTGAATAGGATATTATATCAATATCATTGCCGTCCTCATCTTTTAATCCTTTAGTCCCTTTAATTATTTTCTCTATAAGCACAGAGTCATTTTTTTGAAAAGCTAGTCTAGCCATTTCATAAACACCTTTTCTCATAGTTTGTACATAAAGGGCCTGCTCGTTTGCATTTAATGCTCTACCAAGTTCCTCTAATCCTTTATCATAAAGCCTCTTATCAGGAAAGATATCTTTAATTTCTGCTTCGCTTCTACCTTTAAGTTTTGCTAGTACCTTAGTTCCATGCAGTACAATCTCTTCTTTACTAAACAAGTTTTTAATTCCTTCCTTTGGTATAGATGAAGTATCTACAGAACCTTTATTTAATCTAGCAATAAAAGTATCACTCATTTCAAAGTCTTCATTAGTCTCTGCAAGTC
>Ga0102855_1000179_pt1 | contig 23476 bp, 21 predicted proteins | sample Colrivmet1370B02_FD_78450 | JGI IMG/M metagenome (GOLD analysis project Ga0102855, IMG submission 78450) | Estuarine microbial communities from the Columbia River estuary - metaG 1370B-02 | ecosystem: Environmental > Aquatic > Marine > Intertidal zone > Estuary | place: USA: Columbia River...
GGGTAGACTTTAGTTTTTTAATTCTTCGTTTTGATGTGGGCTTTAAAACATACGAACCATATCTAACAGAAGGCAAATGGTTTAAAAACTATAATTTTGCCAATGCAGTTTACAACATTGGAATTAACTACCCATTCTAAAGACAAATAAAACCTATAACGTTTTCGTTATTTTATAGATTGCTTCATTCCTATTTTTACTACTTTTGAGGCATCATTAATGATTAAAAAAAAAAACATGAGTCATAACATTAAGCCAGGTGTTGCAACTGGAAAAGAAGTTCAAGATATTTTTAACCTTGCTAAAGAAAAGGGATTTGCTTTACCCGCAGTAAATGTTGTTGGATCGAACACAATCAATGGTGTTTTAGAAACTGCAAAAGATTTAAATGCACCGGTAATCATTCAATTTTCAAATGGTGGTGCGCAATTTAATGCAGGAAAAGGATTGTCAAATGACGGCGAAAAAGCTGCTATTGCTGGTGCTGTTGCAGGAGCAAAACATATTCATGAATTAGCAGTAGCTTATGGAGTACCTGTAATTTTACATACAGACCATGCTGCAAAGAAATTATTGCCTTGGATTGATGGATTATTAGACGCTAGTGAAAAACACTTTGAAGAAACTGGAAAATCTTTGTACAGTTCTCATATGATAGATTTATCAGAAGAGCCACTAGAAGAAAACATCGAAATTTGTAAAACTTATTTGGCAAGAATGAGTAAAATAGGAATGACTCTAGAAATTGAATTAGGAATTACAGGTGGAGAAGAAGATGGTGTTGACAACTCTGATGTTGATGTTTCTAAATTATACACCCAACCAGAAGAGGTAGCATATGCATATGAAGAGTTATTAAAAGTATCTCCTCAATTTACAATAGCTGCTGCTTTTGGAAATGTTCATGGTGTATACAAACCAGGAAACGTAAAATTAACTCCTAAGATTTTGAAAAACTCTCAGGAATATATTACAAAAAAATATGGTGTAGAAGAAAATCATATTGATTTTGTTTTTCATGGTGGTTCTGGTTCTTCTGTTGAAGAAATAAGAGAAGCTATTGGATACGGAGTTATTAAGATGAATATCGATACTGATTTACAATTTGCCTTTACTGAAGGAATAAGAGATTACATGCAAGGTAAAGCTGACTATCTAGGAACTCAAATTGGAAATCCTGATGGAGCAGAACAACCAAACAAAAAGTATTACGACCCAAGAAAATGGTTACGTGAAGGAGAACTTACTTTTAAAGAACGTTTGAAACAAGCTTTTGCAGACCTAAACAACATAGACACTTTATAATACCAATTTTTTCATATTAGAGCACTTTGATTTTATCAAAGTGCTTTTTTTTATGACTTTAAGCATCAAAAAAGTTACTTTTAACAAAAAAAAATTACATTTGTAATGTAAATGCTTTTTGAAACTTAACGATTTAAAAGCAATCTAAAACACGACAAGAAATATGGCTTGGTTTAAAAGAACAGACAAAGGAATACAAACTTCTACAGAGGATAAAAAAGATACTCCCAAAGGTTTGTGGTACAAAACTCCTAGTGGAAAAATTATAGATACAGAAGAATTAAAAAAAAATCTATATGTAAGTCCAGAAGATGGCTACCATGTTAGAATAGGAAGTAAAGAATATTTCGAATTATTTTTTGACGACAATACGTTTAAAGAATTAAATGAAACATTAACTTCTAAGGACCCTTTAAAATTCGAAGACACAAAAAAGTATCCAGATCGTTTAGAAGCTGTCCAAAAAAAGACAAAATTAAAAGATGCAATTAGGACAGCCGTTGGGTTGTCTTTAGGAAAAGAAATTGTAATCGCTGCCATGGATTTCGCTTTTATAGGGGGTTCTATGGGATCTGTTGTTGGAGAAAAAATAGCAAGAGCTATCGATTATTCAATCAAAAACAAACTACCATTTTTAATGATCTCCAAATCTGGTGGAGCACGAATGATGGAAGCTTCTCTTTCTTTAATGCAATTGGTTAAAACATCCTCAAAATTAGCGCAATTGGCAGAAGTTAAATTGCCTTATATTTCATTATGTACAGATCCAACTACTGGAGGGACTACCGCCTCGTATGCAATGTTAGGTGATATTAACATCGCTGAACCGAATGCATTGATTGCTTTTGCGGGTCCAAGAGTCGTTAAAGATACTACAGGTAAAGACTTACCTGAAGGTTTTCAAAAATCTGAATTTGTTTTAGAACATGGTTTTTTAGATGCTATTTACGAACGTAAAAATCTAAAAAAACAGGTAAATTTATACTTAGATTTAATACAAAATAACCCAATAAGAGCTTAAAGACAAAGTAGACAGCAAAAACCTTTAAAAGAGGTGGTTTGTAAACTTTTTTTAAAAAAATAATCATATATTTGCAGCTTCAATGAAAACATCATTGATGTACATAAAAATCATTTAAATAATATTGGAATGTATTTAACTAAAGAAGTAAAAGAAAGCATCTTCGAAAAACACGGTAAAGGAAAAAGTGATACCGGTTCTTCAGAAGGTCAAATTGCATTATTCACTCACAGAATCAACCATTTAACTGAGCATCTTAAAAAAAATCGTAAAGATTTCAATACTGAACGTTCATTAGTAATGTTAGTAGGTAAGCGTAAAAGCTTATTAGATTATCTTAAGAAAACAGAAATTAATAGATATCGTGCAATCATTAAAGAATTAGGAATTAGAAAATAATTCTAACAAAAAGAGGCTCTATAAACGTGCCTCTTTTTTTTATTTAAAAATATTTAATTCTGACTAACAAACAGAATTCCTATAAAAAATCAAAAATAGTAACAGCATTTTTGAATTTCCATTGCAACAACAAACAACAACACAACAACAAAAAGTAATTAAAAATTATAATTAAGATTTTATGATTCCAAAAGTATTTAGAGAGGTTATAGACCTCGGAGATGGAAGAACCATCTCACTAGAAACCGGTAAATTAGCGAAACAAGCGCACGGTTCAGTTGTTGTTCAAATGGGAAAAGCGATGTTGTTATGTACAGTTGTATCTAATTACAAACAAAGTCCCGTAGACTTTTTACCTTTAACGGTAGATTACAGAGAAAAATTTGCTGCCGCAGGAAGATATCCTGGAGGTTTCTTTAAAAGAGAAGCGAGACCAAGTGATGGTGAGGTATTAACCATGCGTCTTGTAGACAGAGTTTTACGTCCATTATTTCCAAAAGATTATCATTCAGAAGTACAAGTTATGATTCAGTTAATGTCTCATGATGAAGACGTGATGCCAGATGCATTAGCAGGTTTGGCAGCATCTGCAGCCATACAGTTAAGTGATTTTCCTTTCGAATGTCCAATTTCAGAAGCACGTGTTGCAAGAGTAAATGGAGAATTTGTAATCAATCCAAATAGAGCACAGTTAGCAGCATCTGATATTGACATGATGATTGGAGCTTCTGCAGACTCTGTAATGATGGTTGAGGGTGAAATGGATGAAATTTCTGAAGAAGAAATGGCAGATGCAATCAAGTTTGCTCATGAAGCGATTAAAGTTCAGTGTGCGGCTCAAGTAGCGTTAGCTGAAGCTTTCGGGAAAAAAGAAACAAGAACGTACGAAGGAGAAAGAGAAGATGAAGAATTTGCTAAAAAAGTAAATGACTTTACCTACGATAAATGTTATGCAATTGCTAAAAAAGGAACTTCCAAAGCAGAGCGTAGTGCTGCTTTTTCAGAAGTTAAGGAAGAACTAAATGCCTCTTTAACAGAAGAAGAACTAGAAGCATACGGAGATTTAGTTGGGAAATATTTTAATAAATCTCAAAAATCAGCTATCCGCGAATTGACTCTTTCTGAGGGAGTGCGTTTGGATGGTCGTAAAACAACAGACATCAGACCTATTTGGTGTGAGGTAGATTATTTACCATCTGTTCACGGTTCATCAATTTTTACTCGTGGAGAAACTCAAGCATTGGCAACCGTTACTTTAGGAACATCAAGAGATGCAAATAAAATAGACATGCCATCATACGAAGGTGAAGAAAATTTCTATTTACATTATAATTTCCCTCCTTTTTGTACTGGGGAAGCAAGACCATTAAGAGGTACTTCTCGTAGAGAAGTAGGTCATGGTAACTTAGCACAGCGTGGTTTAAAAGGAATGATTCCTGCAGACTGCCCTTATACTGTAAGAGTTGTATCTGAAGTATTAGAATCTAATGGTTCTTCTTCTATGGCAACAGTTTGTGCTGGTACAATGGCATTAATGGACGCAGGTGTTCAAATGACCAGACCAGTTTCTGGTATTGCAATGGGATTAATTTCTGACGGAGATCGTTATGCTGTTTTATCTGATATTTTAGGAGATGAAGATCATTTAGGTGATATGGACTTTAAAGTAACAGGTACTTCCGAAGGAATCACCGCTTGTCAAATGGACATCAAAGTAAAAGGATTGAGCTACGAAATTTTAGTAAACGCACTAAAACAAGCTAGAGATGGTCGTTTACATATATTAGGAAAACTAACAGAAACGATTACGACTCCTAACGAAGAAGTAAAAGAGCATGCTCCAAAAATGATCAATAGAAGAATTCCTAATGAATATATTGGTGCATTTATTGGACCAGGAGGTAAACATATTCAGGAATTACAAAAAGAAACAGAAACGACTATTGTTATTACTGAAGACGCTGAGACTGAAGAAGGAATTATTGAAATCCTAGGAACAAACCCAGCAGGAATAGAAGCTGTAATTGCTCGTATAGAATCGATGTTATTCAAGCCAACTGTAGGGAATTCTTACCAAGTAAAAGTGATTAAAATGCTAGATTTTGGTGCCGTTGTAGAATACATAGAAGCTCCAGGAAACGAAGTTTTACTTCACGTAAGTGAATTGGCTTGGGAACGTACAGAAAACGTTTCTGATGTAGTAAATATGGGAGACATTTTTGATGTGAAGTACTTTGGTTTAGACCCAAGAACACGTAAAGAAAAAGTATCTAGAAAAGCCTTGTTACCAAAACCTGAAGGGTATGTTGCAAGACCACCAAGAGATGACAAACGTTCTGGTGGACGTGACAACAGAAATAGAGACAATCGTAGACGTGACGATAGAAAACCTAGAGAACCAAGAAAAGAAGATTAATTTCTTTTTTTGATACGTATTTAAAATCGCCAATTTTTTTGGCGATTTTTTTTATTTATGGCCTATTTATAATTTGCTTTTATTTTCTTTGTATTGACTAATATGAAAATACAACGCATTACATTCTTATCGTTAGGAACCAATCAGGGAAATAAACTTGAAAACCTTCAGAAAGCAATTGATCTAATTGATGACAGGGTTGGTGGAATTCAGAAAATTTCGTCTGTTTACCAAACTCCCTCATGGGGTTTTGAAGGAGAAAATTTCTTTAATATTTGCATAAAAGTTTCTACCTATCAACAACCGGAGGTCTTGTTAAGCTCATTATTAGAGATCGAGCAGGAACTAGGAAGACTTCGTTCATCTGAAAAAGGATACCAAAACAGAAAAATTGACATTGATATATTATTGTTTGATGATGAAATCATATTTTCAAAACTATTGATTGTTCCCCATCCAAAAATGTTGGATCGAAAGTTTGTACTGATTCCTCTGGCTGAAATTGCGCCCAATGAGCTGCATCCAATAAAAAAGACTCAACTTTCTGTTTGTGCACAAAATTGTAATGATGCTTCAGAAATCTCTATGATTAAAGAAAAATTACGAAGACCAATACCCTTATCTGAAAAATATAATTATATCGCAATCGAAGGGAATATCGGCTCAGGAAAAACCTCTTTGACAAAAATGATTTCAGATGAGTTTAACGCTAAAATAATATTAGAAAGATTTGCAGATAATCCTTTTTTACCAAAATTTTATGAAGACAAGGAGCGATATGCATTTCCTTTAGAAATGAGCTTTTTGGCTGATAGACATCAACAGTTGTCAGATGATTTAGCACAATTTGACTTATTTAAAAACTTTATTGTTTCGGATTATTATATCTTTAAGTCTTTAATATTTGCTCAAGTAACCCTCCAAAAGGAGGAATACATCTTATACAGAAAAATGTTTGACATTATGTATAAGGAAATTACAAAACCAGATTTATATATTTATTTATATCAAAATACGGAACAATTGTTACAAAACATAAAAAAAAGAGGCAGAGATTATGAACAAAGCATTGCTCCTAGTTATTTAAATAAAATACATCTTGGCTACAGAAACTTCATTGATACAGAACAAAATTTGAATTCCGTGATTATCGACGTTTCAGGAAGAGATTTTGTAAGTAATCCGGACGATTACAAGTACATCATTAAAAAGATAAAGAGCCTCTAAAGAGAATCTCTAAAATAGAGATTAACAGACTCTGATCTGTGATAATAGGTTATTTTAGTTCTAGCTTTTCTGCAAAATAATCACAAAAATCACGCATCGTAGCACTCATCTTATCATCACCTGTGGCACGCTCAAAAGCATCTGACATCGAAACTAATGTTTGATGGTAGAATTGCTTCATTTGATCTACAGGCATGTCTTTGGTCCATAAATCCATACGCAAAGTATCTCTTTGCTTGTGATCCCAAACAGAAATCATGATTGCTTTGGATGCTTCATTATGAATTCCCCCATCTTTTGCCGTCCAAGAAATTTCTTCAGGCACTTTGTTTTCGTCTAAACTAATTTCAAAATTGACTTGTGATTTGTGTTTTATTGACATTATTTTTTTGGCTTATAGCTGGATTTTTTGAATAAATCTTCAGAATCTATGGTTAATAATTTTTGCAAAGATACATCATTATTTTGCATGAAAGATTTTACAATTTGCCATCCCAACCAAACACCAATTCTTCCGGGAGATTGACGGTCATCTTCCAAGTAAAACTTTGAAAACGGAGCATTCTCTAAAAATCTTTTATGGAGTTTCGTTTCTGTACTAAACAATAATTTTCTTTCTATAAAATACATCCAAATATTTTCTTCATTTTCAATTGCCCATTGTAATTTTTTATCAGAATACCCAATTTTTAAAGGATCAGAAATAGCAGGAAGGTACCGATCTATTAGATACATTTTCTTTCCTTCATGGATCATCTGACCAATAAAACTTCTATTTAAAGAAAAAGGGACTTGTTTTTCTATGATCGAATTGGCAACATCAACAATAAGGTGTTCTTTTGTATTGTTTTGTTTGATGTACATCGGAAAATCGGCATAAAATTCATGGTCTTTCCCCAAGTAAACATCCAATGAGACCAGTAATAAACTGTCTGCATAGATGACCCTACTCTTGTAATCTATGTTTGATATTAAAGTAACAATATCTGGCGATGTAAACCTTGGATTATAAAATTTAAGATGCTTAAAAAGGGATGTGAGTTGTGCTTGTAATTCTAAAAGAGTTGGATATTTTTTTTGAGTTGCTTTAAACAACTCCTGTTCATCCTTATTATTAATTTTGGCAATCACCAAACTATCTGAAAATACTTTTGGAAAAAAATAAGGATATTTATTTTTCAAACCTGGCAAATCTTCTTTCATCGTATTGTAAAAGTCTACTTCGTATCTTTTTACTGAAAAATCTACCTCAATAGTTGAGACATCAACCGTGAGCTTAGCGTCAGATTTACATGAAAAAAAGCTAAATAAAATAAAAAAAACTACTATAAAAAATCTCATAATCTTCGTATCTTGCTATTCAGAAATATAAAACGATAAAAGTACTAAAATAGTTTATCAATGAAAATCGAAAAAGTTTCAAAACACATTATTAGTTGGTTAAAAGAATATGCAGAAAATGCAAAAGTAAATGGATTTGTAGTTGGTGTTTCAGGAGGAATTGATTCTGCTGTAACCTCAACACTATGTGCTTCTACTGGATTCCCTACACTGTGTGTAGAAATGCCTATACACCAAGCAGAAAGTCAGGTGTCTAGAGCGAAAGAACATATTGCTCAGCTAAAAGAACGTTTTGATAATGTTTCTGATGTAAAAGTAGATTTAACGACTACTTTTGAAAATTTTAAAAATGTCGTTCCAGTAGTAGCATCTTCTGATCTAATAGCCCTTTCACTAGCAAATACAAGAGCAAGGATTCGAATGACAAGTTTATATTATTTAGCAGGTATTCATAATTCTCTCGTTATTGGTACAGGAAATAAAGTGGAAGATTTTGGAGTTGGTTTCTATACAAAATATGGAGATGGAGGAGTTGATTTAAGTCCTATTGCCGATTTAATGAAATCTGAAATATATCAAATAGCTGCGTTTTTAAAGGTTCCAGAATCGATACAAAAAGCAGCACCAACAGATGGTTTGTTTGGGGATAGCAGAACAGATGAAGATCAGATTGGGGCTTCTTATGACGAATTAGAATGGGCAATGAAAACAAAAAAATCAGGCAAAAAAGCAACTGATTTTGTGGATAGAGAAAAAGAAGTATTTGAAATTTACACAAAATTAAACACTTCCAATCAACATAAAATGGTACCCATTCCTGTTTGTGAAATTCCAAAAGAACTAAAGTAAGCGTTCATCAGAAGTTCTTCAGAAGTTCATCATGCGTGAAACAACTTTAAAAACTATTTTCTGTAGTTGTTTTTTTGGTGTTACACCACTCTTTTTAGCTTTTCTGAAAGTCGAATTCTCAAAGAATTGTAACTCATAACCACTTCTTTTTCTTCCGTTGAATATTCTTTCCCTTGCACCAGAGATTCATTGACCAACCTATCAATTAAAATTCTACGTAGATTAAAAATCACATCAGAAACTGCTTTAGGCAATACTTCTTTCGCAGTTTTTACCTCTATATTTTTACTTTCCCAATTACTAAGTTGATGCTTTTCTTCATCCATTAATATCGAAGTTACTGTATTTGAAATCTCCGTATTTTGATGATTTACAAATTGGTCTATGACCAGTTTTTCAGTCTGGTTTAATTGATGAATCATCTCTGCATAAATTTCTTGAAACAATGGATTTGTAAATTCTGTTTCATCTTCTTGTAAATGCAAATAAATTTCTGCGGAAACTAAATTTTGATATTTTCTTGCAGAAAGAGTTTCTCTACCATCTTCATCGACATTTGTAATTTCCTCGATAAACCCCACCTCTTCATTACCAAATAAAAGTAAAATACGAATGATTTCTTTTTCTAAGATCGAAAGTTGATCTATTTTTTGAATGGAAACTCCCCCACCTTTTACCAATCCCATCTGAGATTGTTCTTGGGCAGCAAAATATTCTGATGGTGGTTGATTAGCATCTTGCTGTGGTTTGGAAGTTTTTCTTTTTTCGTTGACCCCTTTTGTTAAGAGTTGAGCTAATTCACTGAACAGAACTCGCTCAGATATATCCATAATTCTTGCGCATTCTTTTACGTAAACTTCACGTTGAATTCCGTCAGGGATTTTAGAAATACTGGTGATAATATCTCGAATAACTCCTGCTTTTTGAATGGGATCATTTTTAGAATCTTTTAATAAAAGAGATACTTTAAAATTGATAAAGTCTTGTGCTGTATGCTCTAGATATTCTTTTAAATCGGTATTTGAATTTGATTTCGCAAAACTATCTGGATCTTCACCGTCAGGAAACTGAACTACTTTCACATTCATTCCTTGTTCTAGAATCAAATCTATTCCACGAAGAGACGCTCTAATTCCTGCTGCATCTCCATCAAATAAAACGGTTATGTTTTTTGTAAGTCTGTTGACCAATCTAATTTGATCTGATGTCAACGCTGTTCCGGAAGAAGCTACAACATTCTCAACACCAGACTGGTTTAAAGAAATAACATCTGTATATCCTTCAACTAAAAAACAATTATCTTGTTTGGCTATTTCTTTTTTAGCCTGATAAATTCCATAGAGAATTTTACTTTTATGATAGATATCACTCTCGGGAGAATTTAAATATTTCGCGGCTTTTTTATCTGCTGTTAAAATACGACCTCCAAAACCCAATATCCGACCAGACATTGAATGAATAGGAAACATTACACGCCCTTTAAAACGATCAAACTGTTTGTTTTCTTTAACGATAGTGAGCCCTGTTGAAGAAAGATATTTTAAATCATATCCCTTTGCCAATGCCGCTTTTGTGAAATTATCCCACTCATCAATACAGTATCCTAGTTCAAATTTCTTTATGGTTTCTTCTGTAAAACCACGTTCTTTAAAATAGGACAGACCAATTGCTTTTCCTTTGTTCGAATTGAGCATCACATCATGAAAATAATCTTTGGCAAAATTAGAAACCAAAAACATACTTTCTCTTTCATTCATTTGAGCTTTTTCTTCAGAAGTTTGCTCAGTTTCTTCAATTTCTATATTGTACTTATTAGCCAACCATCTTAGTGCTTCTGGATAAGAATAATGCTCATGTTCCATTAAAAATGAAACGGCATTTCCACCCTTTCCTGTAGAAAAATCTTTCCAAATTTGTTTTACTGGAGAAACCATAAAAGAGGGAGATTTTTCGTCTGTAAACGGACTCAAACCTTTAAAATTACTTCCTGCTTTTTTTAGCTGAACAAATTCACCAATAACCTCTTCTACTCTAGCAGATTCGAAAACGCGGTCTATGGTACTTCTTGATATCATTTATTAGAATAATTGGAAAGTGAAAACAAATATAAGAATTCCATTTATTATGGATTTATAAACATCAATAAATAAAAAAAACCTCACCAGTTTACTTGTGAGGTTTTTTTTTAGGATTAGATTTTAAATTTTATGACGCAGCTTTCAATTTCTTTAAAGCTGTATGTGTCAGTTTAGCTTCTGCATATTCTTTGGTTACATTAAATTCCTTTTGATCAGAACTTGGCAAATCAAACATTGCATCCGTAAAAATAGCCTCACATAAAGAGCGCAATCCTCTTGCTCCTAATTTATATTCAACTGCTTTTCCGACTATATAATTTAAAGCCCCTTCTTCTATCGTGAATTCAACATCATCCATTATAAACAATTTTGCATACTGCTTAATGATGGCATTTTTTGGCTCAGTTAAAATTGATCGCAATGTTTTTGCATCTAGTGGGTTCATATAACTCAGTACTGGCAGACGACCAATGATTTCAGGAATTAACCCAAAAGATTTTAAATCTACCGGTGTGATGTATTGCAATACATTTGCCTCATCGATTTTATCTTCCTCTAAAGAGGCTCCAAAACCTACTGCTTGTCTATTTAAACGTTTGCCAATAATTGCATCTATTCCAGAGAAAGCTCCTCCTGCAATAAATAAGATATCTTTTGTATTTACTTCAATAAATTTCTGTTCTGGATGTTTTCTTCCTCCTTTTGGTGCTACGTTTACGACAGAACCTTCTAATAATTTCAATAAGGCTTGTTGAACTCCTTCGCCAGAAACATCTCTAGTTATAGAGGGATTATCTCCTTTTCTTGCAATTTTATCAATTTCATCAATAAAAACAATACCTCGCTGTGCTTTTTCTACATCATAATCTGCGGCTTGCAACAATCTACTTAGGATGCTTTCTACATCTTCACCAACGTACCCTGCTTGTGTTAATACGGTTGCATCAACAATAGAAAAAGGCACATTTAACATCTTTGCTATTGTTCTGGCTACGAGTGTTTTACCAGTACCTGTTTCTCCAACAAGAACAATATTAGATTTTTCTATTTCTACATCATCTTCACTGTCTACGTCTTGTAATAAACGCTTATAATGATTATAAACAGCAACTGCCATTGCTCTTTTTGTTTCATCTTGACCTATGATGTATTGATCTAAAAAACTCTTAATCTCCAAGGGTTTTTTTAATATTAAATCTTTTGATAAGCTGGTAGATTTTGAGTCAGAAATTTCATCTTCGACGATCCCATGAGCTTGCTCTATACATTTATCACAAATATGAGCATCAACTCCTGCTATTAAAAGGTCAGTTTCCGCTTTTTTTCGTCCGCAAAACGAACACTCTAAGTTTTCTTCTTTCGACATTGTATCTGCTTTATTCTTTTCTGCTGTATATCTTGAAACTATTATTTTCTTGCTAAAACTTCATCAACCATACCGTACGCTTTTGCTTCGGCTGCTTTCATCCAATAATCTCTGTCAGAATCTGCATGAACTTTCTCTTTAGTTTGCCCTGAATGATTTGCGATAATCGTGTACAATTCGTCTTTTAATTTCAAAATTTCTCTTGTCGTAATTTCTATATCAGAAGCCTGACCCTGAGCACCTCCAAGAGGCTGATGAATCATGACTCTTGAGTGAGGCAACGCCGATCGCTTTCCTTTTTGTCCTGCACACATTAAAACGGCTCCCATCGATGCTGCCATACCTGTACAAATGGTAGCAACATCTGGTTTAATAAATTGCATCGTATCATAAATACCAAGACCTGCATATACTCCTCCACCTGGGGAATTAATATAAATTGAAATGTCTTTATTAGAATCTACACTTTCTAAAAACAACAATTGAGCTTGAATAATATTCGCTACTTGATCATTAATTCCTGTCCCTAAAAAAATAATTCTATCCATCATTAAACGAGAAAAAACATCCATTTGTGTAATGTTCATTTGACGTTCCTCCATAATATATGGGGTTAAACTACTTGTAATTTTACCAAAATATGTACTGTTGATACCGTGATGTTTTGTTGCGTATTTTTCGAACTCTTTTCCGTAATCCATTTTCGTGATTCTTTTTTAAGTTTAATCTTGTAAAGATAAGAACTATTTCTAACTATTTAGTTTCAGCTTGTTACTAAAAAAACCTGAATCTAACAATTCAGGTTTTTTATTATTTATTTCTTTAGCACTCTATGTGGACCCAATACATGATTAAATACCTCAAAGAAGAGACCAAAACAATCTACAATTACTTGTACACTTCTTTAATAAAATTCTCGTAAGAAAGCTCTTTCGATTTAAAGCTCATATTTTCTTTATAAAAAGTCAATAATTTTTGACTGATTAGTTGCGCTTGTAATTTTTGAGCTTCTTCTTGATTTTGTAAAATTCTACCAGCAATATCATCCAATTCTTTTTCTTCTGGATTCATGTTTCCAAATTGAGCCATTTGCGTTCGAATAAATCCTTTTGCATAATCTACCAATTCTGCATAGTCTAATTTGATATCGTTGTCTTTCATAATCTTTCCTTCGATTAATTGATAACGCAATCCTTTTTCTGACTTTTCATATTCGGCATTAGCTTCTTCAGAAGATAATTCTTTTTCACCCGCAGTTGCCAACCATTTCTTTAAGAAGTCAGCAGGTAAATCGAATTTAGTAGTGGCTACTAAATGTTCGATTACAGCATTTAATAATTGCTGATCTCCTTGTTGTTGAAATTGCTTTTCTGCATCTTCTTTAATTTTTTCTCTTAACGCTGTTACAGAATTCACACTTCCGTCTGCAAAAAGTTTATCAAACAATTCTTTGTCAAGATCTGCAGGAATGGTTTTTGTAATTTCTTCAACAGTAAAAGAAACTTCAACATCTAAATTCTCAGCAAGATCCTGAGAAATCCCATAGATTGTTTCTAACTTATTAGCTTCTTTAAATAATTTTTTCGTCTGTAAAGAAATTACATCTCCAACTTTAGCTCCAATAAGTTTCTTCTCATTTTTCTTCCCTTTGACATCACTCACTAAAAAAGAAGATTTTTTATTGATCTCGTTCTCCTCATTTACAAAAGTACCAGTCATATTAGATTGCTCATTAGCAACATCTAAAGAGCTCATTTTCCCGTAACGGTTTTGAATATTGTGAACTTCTTTGTCAATTAATTCCTCTGTTGCAACAATATTGTATTGTGTTACTTTCTTTTTTGATTTTAGGTTAACATCAAATTTTGGAGCTAAACCCAATTCAAATTCAAAAGAAAAAATTTCAGCAGACCAATCAAAATCTTCTTTCATTCTAGGAATAGGATTCCCTAAAATGTCTAATTTTTCTTCTGCTAAAAAAGTATTTAACGATTCTTGTAAAAGCTTATTAACCTCATCAATCATAATCGATTTACCATACTGCTTTTGAATCATTCCCATTGGAACGTGCCCTTTCCTAAAACCAGGAACATCTGCCTTTTTACGGTAATCTGTTAATTGTTTTGTTACTTTTTCTTGATAGTCATCAGCAACAATATCAACTTTTACAACTGCGTTTAACGCATCTATGTTTTCTTTTGTAATATTCATCTTTGTTCTCTTATTCTTTAAAAAATCGAGTGCAAATTTAATCATTTTAATTGTTTGCACAAGTGTTAAATAGTTCTATTTCAGGAATCTTATTTAGTTTTGTCTTGAAGTATTGCTTTGTTTTAAAATAAAAATAGAATTCCGCTAACAATAGAGTTCTTAATCGTGTGACAAGTATATAAGTAAATGTCTAAAAAAGTTATTTTTTAAGGAGTTGCTATAGAGTTGCAACTTTGCGCTCCAACGCTGCTTGAAATTCTTCCATCACAGGTTTTACGGTACTCTCAGGAATATCTGACACTCTAATATACATTAAGCCATCGACAGCATTGTTGAACTTTGGATCTACATTAAATGCTACCAAACGAGCATTTTGTTTGACATATTTCTTAATTAAAACTGGAATTCTTAAAGCTCCCGGTTCTATTTCATCAATAATTTTATCAAATTTTTGCAGGTCTGCTTTAGAGGCATCAAAGACAAAATCTTTATCTACATCTTTTAATTTAACCTTGTATTCTTTCTTGGGATGAATGTATTGTGCAATATATGGGTCATAATAATGAGATTTCATGAACTCAATCATTAAGGACTTTGAAAACTCTGAAAATTTATTACTTATAGAAACACCCCCCATTAAAAACTTGTATTCGGGATATCGTAAAGTTACATGCACGATTCCTTTCCATAATAAAAACAAGGGCATTGGTTTTTGTTGATATTCTTTGATAATAAAGGCACGTCCGAGCGCTATAGTATTCTCCATCATTTGATGCAGTTCAGGCTCTATTCTAAAAAGTGTTTGAATATAAAATCCATTGATTCCATAATTCTTGTAAATTTCTCTCCCCAACCCCATTCTGTAGGCTCCTACAAGACAGTTTGCTTCTCTATCCCACAAAAACATCTGATGATAATAATTGTCATACTTATCTAAATCTATGGATTTATTTGTTCCTTCTCCAACATCTCTAAAAGTTATTTCACGTAATCTTCCAATTTCGTATAACAAATGGGGGATTTTATCTGCCTTTGCAAAAAATACTTCATAATTTTTACTCTCGAGCAACCTACCATCAGCCTTTCTTAATGCTTCAACTTCTCTAATAAATAGGTTTGTGTTTTTTTGAGCAGTAATTTTTTTTACAGGTTTTTTTATTTTGATGTTCTTCGTCGAAAGTAATTTGTGGGATTTCTCAAAAGGATTTGCCAGCATATAGGTTTTCTTTCTGAGAAACTCATAAAAAGCGGGGAGCTCTTTGTACGTATCTTGATCTTTAACAGAAATAGGCTTTCCTATTCTTACTTTTATGACTTTACCACCTTGTGCAATCACTTCTGATGGTAATTTTGCAGTTCTTAAGGTGTCTGAAATTTTAGATAAAAAATAAAACAACCAACTATTTTTGGCGTGAAAATAAATAGGAATAACTGGAACCTTGGCTTTTTTTATGAGTTTAACAGCTCCCTCCTCCCAGGGTTTATCTACAATTAAATTTCCGTCTTTAAAGGTTGAGACTTCTCCAGCAGGAAAAATACCTATTGGTTTTCCTGCTCTTAAGTGTAGCAATGCATTTTTAATTCCCCCAATACTCGATTGCACATCCTTTTTATTTTCAAAAGGATTCACAGGCATGATATAGGGTTTTAAAGGAACAACTCTCTGTAACAAAAAATTGGCAATAATTTTATAATCTGCTCTTTTTCCAATAAGAAGTTTCAGTAACAAAATACCATCTATACCTCCCAAAGGGTGGTTTGAAATAGTAATAAAAGCGCCTTCTTTTGGGATTCTTTTTAAGTCTTCTTCTGGGATTTCAAAATTAATATCGCAATCATCTAAAATGCCTTCCAAAAAATCTAAATCAGACTTGTTTTTATTCTTATTATATAAGTTATTGATGTGTGAAATACGGAGAATTCGGATAATGATCCATCCTATAAATGTTCCCAAAAATCGAAACTTTTGCAAACCAATTACTTTCGAAACCTCTTTAGATGTAACTAATCCCATAAGTTATCATTAAACATAAATACAAACTTACTAAAAATAATAAAAAAGCTGATTTATTAGTTTAAACTTAACACAATTTGTGAGGTTTCTTTATTTACTTGTGTCAAAAGTGGTGTTCCTTTTGCTTCAATATCAAGAATGGCTTTTTCATTAAAATGACGAATCGTGTACAAATCTACCTCCCTCTGGACATTTATTTTAAATGCTGCTTTTAATTCATCATAAAAAGCATCAAACTTATTAAATTTATTATCGATACAAACTGAAAAACTAATGGCAGAATTCTGTATTAGATTCACTTTTAACTGATACTCGTGTAGTTTTTGAAAAATAAAACTAAGATTATTCTCTACCATAAAAGAGAAATCTAAAGCCGAGATCGATACTAAAATCTGATTTTTCTTTACAATAAAACAAGGGATAAAAGGGACCAATCGAGCTCCCTTTGAAACTCGAGTTCCTTGTTGTTTCCTATTTACAAAAGAGCGAACAAACAAAGGAATTTCTTTTCTTTCTAGGGGTTGTAATGTTTTTGGATGTATTACTGAAGCTCCATAAAATGCCATTTCTATCGCTTCTTCATAAGAAATGTGTTCCAATAAAGTAGTCTCTGCAAAGACTCTTGGATCGGCATTCAAAACTCCAGGAACATCTTTCCATATGGTTACACTGTCTGCATTAAGGCAATAAGCAAAAATACCCGCAGTATAATCAGAACCTTCGCGGCCCAATGTTGTTGTATTTTCTGTGTCATTAGCAGCAATAAAACCTTGAGTAATATTTAATTTGGAAGCATCTAATGTATTGCTAATAATTTCTTGGGTTAACTCCCAATCTACTTTAGCATCTCTGTAGTTACTATCTGTTTTTATAAAATTACGCACATCAAACCAATTGTTTTGAAGTCCAATTTTTGATAAGTAGGCACTTACGACTTTGGTTGACAATAATTCTCCAAAACAAATAATTTGGTCATACACATAATTGTATCTTTTGGAAGTATTTCGTTCTAAAAACCATCTTAATTCTCCTAAAAGAATCTCAATATCGTTGTGTATTTCATCTTCTTTATCAAATAAATCATGCATGATTGATGTATGAAAATCTTCGATAAAACTTAATTTTTCAGCTAATTGATCTGACGAATTGTAATAAGCATCAATCGCTTCTTCAAAAGCATTGGTCATTTTACCCATTGCAGAAATTACAACCAAGGTATTTTCTGTTCCTTCATATTGTAGGATTTGGGTTATGTTTTTTATACTTTCTGCATCTTTTACAGAAGCCCCTCCAAATTTAAAAATCTTCATTTTAATTATTTTGAATAAATTTCGCTAAATTTTCTTTGTTCATTTGTACCACAGACCAGTCATTTAAATAGGTCGCTCCTGTGCTTTTGTAAAAATCGATTGCATTTTGATTCCAATCGATGACTTCCCAAGCAACTCTATTGTAATTATGATCGAAAGCATATTTTAAAACAGCAGTATACAAGGCTTTTCCTGCGCCAATCTTTTGCTTCTTTTTAGTGACTATTAAATCCTCTAAATGAATCGTTCTTCCTTTCCATGTCGAATAACGTTCATAAAACAGTGCTATTCCAATAATTTGATTTTCTTGTTCTGCTACAAAAATTTTAAACTTTGGATTTTCAGAAAAACCATCATTTATCAAATCAGTTACTGAAATATCTACAGCATCTGGTTCTTTTTCAAAAACTGCTAATTCTGTAATTAAATCGAACACCGACTGCATGTCTTTTTCTTCACCTTGCCTTACAATAAAGTCCATCTTTATAAAAATTTCATCAAAGATAGTTTTTTTGATTTCGACCAAAAATATTTAACTATTTTATACAGGTATCTGGCTTTTGTTTAATTTTTTTTACTTGAAAATTAAGAACGAAATCGTTGTAGTAACTCAATAAAAGTTTAGATATTTGTAAGCAATTTCAAAATTTTATGAAAATGAAAGGAAAAAAACAAACTTTGGGTGAATTTATCATTAAAAATCAGGACGTGTTTAAGTTCAGTTCTGGTGAATTATCGAGTCTTTTAAATTCAATACGTTTGGCTGCAAAAGTAGTTAATCACGAAGTAAATAAGGCGGGGTTGGTTGATATTATCGGTGCTTATGGCGATACAAACATTCAAGGCGAAGACCAACAAAAACTGGATGTGTATGCAAACAATACCTTTATTCAAACTTTGACACGTAGAAATATTGTTTGTGGAATTGCCAGCGAAGAAGAAGATCATTTTATCACGATTAATAGTATCGATCAAAACCATCAAAATAAATATGTTGTTTTAATAGACCCTTTGGATGGCTCCTCCAATATAGATGTAAATGTTTCTGTGGGAACTATTTTTTCTATTTATAGAAGAATTACTCCAGTCGGAACTCCTGTACAATTGGAAGATTTTCTACAAAAAGGAAGTGAGCAAGTTGCAGCCGGTTATGTGGTATATGGTACCTCAACAATGATCGTTTATACAACTGGTGATGGCGTAAATGGTTTTACATTGAATCCTGCAATAGGAACTTTTTATTTATCGCATCCTGACATTAAATTTCCAGAAGATGGAACTATTTATTCTGTAAATGAAGGAAATTATCTAGACTTTCCTTTAGGGGTCAAGAAATATATAAAATACTGTCAGGAAGAATTTGAAAACAGACCCTATACAAGTCGATATATTGGTTCATTAGTTTCTGATTTTCACAGAAACATGATCAAAGGTGGAATTTATATGTACCCTAAAGGCTCCCGGAACCCGGATGGAAAGTTACGCTTACTATATGAATGCAATCCAATGGCTTTTATTGCAGAACAAGCAAATGGTAAATCTTCTGATGGATATAGAAGAACCATGGATGTAACTCCTATTGAATTACATCAAAGAGTTCCTTTTTTTTGTGGAAGTAAGAAGATGGTAACAAAATTGGAAGATTTTATGAAAAAATTTGGAGAATAAATCTTTCTTATACTGTGATCAATTATGAAAACCTAAACTTCTTGTAAAACCATGTAATTATGATTAATTTTACATTTTTAAGATAACTAACATTTAAAACATAGAAAAAATGGCTTTTCAATTACCAGAATTAGGATACGCTTATGATGCGTTAGAACCGAATATAGATGCAAGAACTATGGAGATTCACCATTCGAAACATCACAATGGATATACAACAAAATTAAACGGAGCAATTGCTGGTTCTGATCTAGAAGGAAAATCTATTGAAGACATCCTAGATAATTTAGATATGAGCAATGCTGGTGTTAGAAATAATGGAGGTGGATTTTACAATCACTCATTATTTTGGTCGGTAATGAACCCAAATGATAAAGGAGAAATCTCTGGAGATTTAAAGAATGCTATCGAAGCAGAATTTGGATCTGAAGAAGCTTTTAAAGATGCATTTTCAAAAGCTGCAGCAACACAGTTTGGATCTGGTTGGGCTTGGTTATGTGTTCATGAAGGAGGAAAAGTAGAAGTATGTGCCACACCTAATCAAGACAATCCATTAATGCCAGGTGTTACTTGTGGAGGAACTCCAATTTTAGGATTAGATGTTTGGGAACATGCATATTACTTAAATTACCAAAACAGAAGACCTGACTATATTACTGCATTCTTTAATGTAATAAATTGGAATGAAGTATCAAAACGGTACGCAGCTGCTAAATAAACATCAGCGGTAACCAAAAAAAATGCATCTTATTTTTTAAAATGCATTTAAAATAACAAACTACCGAATAATTGATTTTAAATAACATGAGCCCGATTGAATATCGGGCTCATGTTATATATGTAAGACCCACATTTATAGGAGCGTTTTATACCTTTTCGAAGTAAGTAATTGTTTTATAGCAATTTGGGTGATGCCTTTAGATTACAAGAAAAGTAAGTTTGAACTAAAAAAAATAAAGGCCAAATAAAAGTATTTTTTTTGTCAAAAAAAGCAGAAAGTATGTGTTAGATAAGCAAAACTTATTATATTTGCACCGCTCTAATAATTAGATATCATTAATTATCAATTATCGAGTCTAAGTTCATAAAAATAGTGACTGCGAAAGTAGCTCAGGGGTAGAGCATCACCTTGCCAAGGTGGGGGTCGCGGGTTCAAATCCCGTCTTTCGCTCTACACCAAAACAAATCCAATGCTGAAGTGGTGGAATTGGTAGACACGCTGGACTTAAAATCCAGTGAGCAGTAATGCTCGTATGGGTTCAAGTCCCATCTTCAGTACCAAGCGGGACAAATCATTTTTTTTGATTTGTCCCTTTTTTTATTCCCTTTGTACTCCTTCTTAACTTTAGTCACTTTTAAAAGTATTGGGTTAATATTACTAGTAATGTATTTATTTTAAATACTTTAAATTCCTTTTAATCCATTTTTATACAATTGAAAAAACTCTTCTTTTTTCTCCAAATGCTTTTCCTTTTCTCTAAGTTCATTTATTAGATTTTGGTAACGAATTTTTGCTTTTTGATACTCCTCTTTAGAAAGATCCCCAGCTGTATAAAAGTCTTGGATTTTCAGTAGCTTTTCTTCTAAGTTATTTAATTTTTCATAATTATTAGCAACGTGTTTGTATAAGGTGAGTTTTAATGCGCTATATACATTGTTGCCAATAGTTGTATTATTCAATTTTGCCATTTAGGTCAAAGGCTTTCACGAAGTTCCAAACTTCCTCAGAAGCATTAATATCCATATTTCCTTGAAAACCTGGCCATTGGTGACCTCCTCCAATGACTTTAAGATGCAGAACCTCTAAACCATTCTCACCATTTATATACTCATATTTTTCAACCTTACTGCCATCTTGGGTATCTATATTTGGGATATTAGATACAATTGGATTCGTGTTAGTGGTATTATGCTCTATCCAAAAATCCAGACCTCTTTGCACAAATGCATAATTCGCTATTGGATCTTCCGTACCATGTATATGAAGTATAGCCAAAGGTCTTGTTGGAATACAATCACCAATAGCCACTTGAAGCATTAGTCCTGTTACTGAAGCAATAGCGGCAATTCTATTACTGAGTTCACAAGCCAAAGTAAAACTAAAATTCCCTCCGTTTGACATTCCTGTACTGTATATTCGGTTAGATTCTATTTTATAATCATTCTCCAAATGGTCTAAAAGAGTTTCGATAAAATCAATGTCTGGGTTATTACTTGCGCTTAGTGTCCATCTATTATCAATACCATTTGGATGAACAACAATAAAGTTTTCACGTTCTGCAAGTTCATCAAAATTTGTATAGTTATAATTAAATTCCATATTGCTTGACAATCCATGAAATGATAATAATAGAGGGAGTGCAGTAGTTGCATTATAATTTTCAGGGACATGAATAATATATTCTCTGGTAATCCCATTTACTGTGAGTTCCTTTATCATTTTTCCTGTTGGAACATTAGGTGTTATTTGCTCATTCTCTGATTTAGAGCATGCAATAATTAATAGCATGGCTGTTAGCAAATAAAATACAATTACTTTTCTCATACTATATAGACCTAAAATAATCTTAAAAGTTTAATTACTGGCAACGGTAAATGTAAAAAGTTGTTTAAATGCTTTTTACATAGTGTTGTGCGTTCGTTTTATTTATTTTTTCTTAAGAAAAGCGAGAATGAAAGAGGTTAGAAAAGCGCCGCTTATTAAACCTATGGTTCCAAAAATCAAAATAAATGGCAATTGTCCTATACTACTGCCTTTCGTAAAGCCTGCGTCTGCGCCAATACTAGCGCCAACACTAGCCCCATAAATGCCTAGTACAATAACACCTACTATGATAATTAAGCTCTTCTTAATTGCCTTTTTTTTAGATTCTAAAGTTTCTGTTGGAACAATAATCCATAAAGCCATATAAACAATAATAGAGATGCCACGGGAATAGAATAACAGAGGTGGTAGTAATAGAATGACAAAAAGTATCCTGACAATGGAAATGTTAATTTTGGCGGCCTTTGAGATACCCCCACAAACGCCTCCTAGTATTCTGTTTTTGGTACGTGATAATTTCATTTATGGAGTTATGCTATGAGTAATTAAAATCTGATTTGCTTTTAAATATAAAAAATTAGTTCTTTTTCGAATGCCATAATTGTCAATTTTATTTTTTGAAGGTCTATAGATTATGCCAAGAATGAAATGCTGTTAGCTAATTCATTTGAATCACATCTAATAACGCACAACGAATTGGTGTATGATCTCGTTGCGTGTTTAAGCACTGAAGATAGCAAATAAAACACAGATAGAAAGTCCGCGAGGACTTTCGTAAATTGGCTTTTACTAGCAATTTTTTTATACGGTGTTAGCAACAGTTTTTGTTTTTAATTTCCTTCTCCAATATACAATATAAATTGTTCCTAAAATTGATGGTAAAGTCCAAGCAATCAGATTTCCAATTCCTAATCCAGCAACTATAAATGCGGTAATTGAGGCAATAAATGCTCCAATCATTTTTCCGATATGATTAGACAGCCATCCATTTTTTGTTTTCTCAACATTTTTATAAAAAATAAAATCTCTAATTGTCAATGAAAGTCCAAAGCCACCAAAGAAAACAAATAATAGATATGTCGAATTTCCTTTAATTATACCATAAGTGCCAAATAAAATCATAAGTATTGATAGCGTTAACATACTTCCAGATATGATTTTATCAATCGGTTTTGCAAGTTTCTTGCTTTTTGATTTAAAAGTCAAAATTTGATTTCCAGAAATAACTAAATAAATAGTGAATAATCCAATTAGAAAAAGAAATATATTTTCGTGATTAGGTAGCCAAGAAATTGGCATTGAGATTAGAGAACTTATTATCATTCCGATTGAAAATAATTTTCCCATTTTTTTATGAGGTTTACTTCCTTTTTTCACAATTATACTTCCAATTCCTGTCACTAATCCAAGTCCACCAAAAAATGCGTGGATATAAATCAAAATTTTTATCGTTTCTTCCATTTGTTTTTAATTGAGTTTAGCGATTCAAAATTCAGATTATAGTTTTGGTTTAGAAAGTTTAAAATTCCGAATTGTTGTTTTTTAGCGATGAGTTGTTCAAATTGTTGCCAACGGTTTTGTATAAGATTAGTGTGGGAGGTAGACAATCGAAGAATTGTCAGCCGAGCCACAAGCTTATACTTATTTTATGTTTTTATCTTGTCAACCTAAAAATACTTAAATAAGTATGAGCGACCATATAAACAGACCTAAAACTTTGGGAAAA
>Ga0102855_1000181_pt1 | contig 23249 bp, 19 predicted proteins | sample Colrivmet1370B02_FD_78450 | JGI IMG/M metagenome (GOLD analysis project Ga0102855, IMG submission 78450) | Estuarine microbial communities from the Columbia River estuary - metaG 1370B-02 | ecosystem: Environmental > Aquatic > Marine > Intertidal zone > Estuary | place: USA: Columbia River...
AGAAAATTGTTCTTCTGAAATAGGAGCTGTCATTGAAAAATTACTAATTATTTCAAACTCAAAGTTTTTATAATCACTTGCAGCTTTGTTGTTTAAAATAATTTCTTCGCAAGTATCAAATAACATATTTAAAACATCTAATTTTAAACGAGATCCTTGTAATGCGTGTTTTCTTCTTTTATAAATAACTTCTCTTTGAGCACTCATCACATCGTCATATTCTAAAAGACGTTTTCGAATACCAAAGTTATTTTCCTCAACTTTTTTCTGAGCACGTTCAATCGATTTTGTCATCATAGAATGTTGGATTACTTCGCCCTCTTCCAGCCCCATTCTATCCATAACTTTAGCTACACGGTCAGATCCAAATAGTCTCATTAAGTTATCTTCGAGTGATACATAAAATTGTGAACTTCCTGGATCTCCTTGACGACCAGATCTTCCGCGAAGCTGTCGATCAACTCGACGTGAATCATGGCGCTCTGTTCCAATAATTGCTAAACCACCTGCATCTTTTACATTTTGAGAAAGCTTAATATCTGTTCCCCTTCCCGCCATATTAGTGGCAATAGTTACAATTCCTGGATTTCCAGCTTCCGCAACAATATCAGCTTCTTTTTTGTGCATTTTTGCATTCAAAACATTATGTTTTACCTTTCGAATACTCAACATTTTACTCAGTAATTCTGAAATTTCAACGGAAGTTGTTCCAATTAATATAGGTCTACCTTCTAGAGATAGTCCAGTAACTTTTTCAATAACAGCATTATACTTTTCACGTTTAGTTTTATAAATCAGATCATCATCATCCTCTCTAACTATAGGTCTGTTTGTTGGAATTTCAATAACATCTAATTCATATATTTCCCAAAATTCTCCAGCTTCAGTTACTGCTGTTCCAGTCATTCCAGAAAGCTTTTGATACATTCTAAAGTAGTTCTGAAGGGTAATAGTAGCATACGTTTGTGTAGCTGCTTCAATTTTCACATTTTCTTTGGCTTCAATTGCTTGATGTAGACCATCAGAATAACGCCTACCTTCCATAATACGTCCGGTTTGTTCATCAACAATCTTAACCTTATTTTCCATAACTACATATTCCACATCTTTCTCAAAAAGGGTATATGCTTTGAGTAACTGATTCATGCTATGGATTCGCTCACCTTTAATATCAAAATCTTTAAATAGTATTTCTTTTAAAGAAGCTTCTTTTTTAGCTTCAAGATATTGTTTTTCAATTTTAACTATTTCTCCACCAATATCTGGGAGTACAAAAAAGTTTTTGTCTTCGTTTTCTTCAGAAAGGGCTTCAATTCCTTTTTCCGTTAAATCAATTTGATTGTTTTTCTCATCAATAACAAAATATAACGCTACATCAACTTTGGGCATTTCCCTGTTATTATCCTGCATGTAGTGATTTTCTGTTTTTTGAAGTAATTGCTTAATTCCTTCTTCACTTAAAAATTTAATTAAGGCTTTATTTTTAGGTAATCCCCTAAAAACCCTGTACAGGAGTAAGGCACCTTCTTCGGTATTTCCTTCTTTTATTTTTGCTTTAGCTTCTGCTAAAACTCTAGTCAATAAATTTTTTTGTTTCGAAACAAGATTATCTACATTTGATTTTAAAACATCAAATTCATGCCGATCGCCTTCAGGTGTTGGTCCAGAGATAATTAAAGGAGTTCGAGCATCATCAACTAAAACGGAATCTACTTCATCTACAATTGCATAATTATGTTTACGTTGAACTAAATCTTCTGCAGTATTTGCCATGTTATCTCTTAAATAATCAAATCCAAATTCATTATTTGTTCCATAGGTAATATCAGCTTGATATGCTTTACGACGTTCTGAGCTATTTGGGGCATGATAATCAATACAGTCTAAACTCATACCATGAAACTGGAAAATTGGAGCCATCCAAGCACTATCCCTTTTTGCGAGATAATCATTTACTGTTACTAGATGTACTCCTTTTCCAGTAAGTGCATTTAAATAAACAGGTAAGGTAGCTACAAGTGTTTTTCCTTCTCCCGTTTGCATTTCAGCAATTTTACCTTGATGCAAAACAATTCCTCCAATAAGTTGGACATCATAATGAATCATGTCCCAAGTAATAGGTTTTCCAGCAGCATCCCAAGAATTTGCCCAAAAGGCTTTATCACCTTTAAGTTCAATGTATTTTTTTTGTTGTGACAATTCTCTGTCATATTCAGAGGCTGTTACTTCAATACTTTTGTTTTCAACAAATCGACGTGCTGTTTCTTTAACTACAGCAAAAGCTTCAGGAAGTATTTTATTGAGTACCTCTTCTACAGCGTTTTGGGCTTCTTCTTCTTGTGAATCTATTTGCTGGTAAAGACTTTCTTTTAAGTCGATGTTACTTGTTAATTTAACCTCTTCTAGTAATTTCAATATGTTCAAATCAAAACTTTTTCTTTCTTCAGCAATTTCTTCTTTGAAAATTATTGTTTTGAAACGAAGCTCATCATGAGAAAGGCTCTCAAGATTTTTTTGATGGCTATTTATTTCAGCAACCAATGGAGTGATTTGACTTAAATCTTTTTTGGTCTTGTCTCCTACAAATGTTTTTAAGATGCTATTTAAAAAACTCATATTCTTCTAGCGGGATTGTCATTAATTATATTTTCAAAAGTAACTAAAAAAAAAGCCTCTTTAAGAGACTTTTTAAATTCGTTAAAGAATGAATTAATATTCATCTTCATTCCATAGGTAGTCCTCTTCGGTAGGAAAATCTGGCCAAATCTCTTCAATTGATTCATAAACATCCTCCTCATCTTCCATAGATTGAAGGTTTTCAACTACTTCTAGAGGGGCTCCTGTTCGAATGCAAAAATCAATTAATTCGTCTTTTGAAGCGGGCCACGGGGCATCACTAAGGTATGAAGCAAGTTCCAAAGTCCAATACATAGTTCTCTTGTTTTTTGCAAAAATAGATTTTTATAAAAACTATACAAGTAAATTAAGAATTTAGTTTCCACTCCATTTAATTTCTTCTACTTCTAATTCAAGAGCAAAGGTTCTTGAAAGCGTAAAAAAATAATCTGAAAGACGATTCATATAGGCTACTATTGTGGATGAAATTGAAACTTCTTCATCAAGCTCTGTGACATATCTTTCAGCTCTTCTACAAACACATCGTGCAAGGTGAGCGTAAGAAATTAAAACATGGCCTCCTGGAATTACGAAATTTTTTAAAGGAGGTAATTTAGCAGTTAGAATGTCAATTTTATTTTCAATATCAATCACAGCAATAGGTTGAATTGGAATTAAATTTTTAGGTAAATCTTTTTTTGATTCAATCGATAATTCAGCTGCAACAGTCATTAATTGCTTTTGAATTTCAAAAAGAGTAGTTTTTATATCTGTTGTCGTCGTGATATCCTTTATCAGACCTAACAAGGCTATTAATTCATCAATAGATCCATAAGCTTTTATTCTAATATGATGTTTCGGGACTCTTTTTCCTGAAATCAAACTGGTAATACCACTGTCACCTGTTTTACTGTATACTTTACTGGCTTTCATAATAGTTTTTCATGTTTAAAGATAGTTTTAAAGTGCTGATTTGTAAAAAATGTATATTGTAATTTATAATCAATTTTCTTATTCTTGGGGGATTATTTATTCGATTTTATTAGGATCAATCCTACGACTTAGGGCAAGCAGAAAAAATAATCCTGCTGTAAATACAGACCATCGAGAAATAATATCTCCAAAACGCACATAAAAAGTAAGGGTAGTTCTACTACTGAGTTTTCCGCTTAAAGTTGTTTTAGTATTATAAGAAGTTTGGCTTAAAATTTCACCTTTTGCATTTATGATACTTGAAATTCCAGTATTTGCACTTCGAGCAATATCACGTCTAGTTTCTATAGCTCTTAATCTCGTGTAGCTTAATAATTGTTTGTGTCCCGGAGTTTCTCCCCACCAAGCATCATTTGATATTACCGCTAAAAAAGTAGCTCCTTCATTTACATATCCCGTCACAAATTCTCCAAATATTGATTCCCAACAAATGATTGGTGCAGCCTTTAATTTAGGATTAGTATGTAAAAAAACATTTCGTTTTTTTTGTGTAACTCTACTGGCAACGGTACCACCAAAATTTAGTAATACATCACCTAATAAGGGTTTTAGAACTGCTTTGAATGGCATGTTTTCAACCCCTACTACTAATTTTGACTTATGATATATTTGATATATTTTATTACTTTGTTCAGCCAAAGCACTGTTATAATAATCAGCCCAAAGACCTTTTCTCAATAGGTTTGCAGTTAGTGAAGGTGCTTTTTCTTGCGCATATAAATCGTAGAACTGAATCCCTGTAATATATTGTGTCAATGGAATCTTTGCCAATTCTTGTTGAAGTTCCTTATGTAATTTTGAACCATTAAACTCACGAAATTCTTCACCAGATCCCTCTGCAAAATAAGTTTCTGGTGAAAGAATATAGTCAAGGCTGTCAGAATAGAATGGCTGTGCTTGCTTTTTCCAAAGGTCAATAAAACTTGTGTTTGTTAACGAATATTTCGTATTGTAAGGGTCTATGTTAGGTTGAACTAATAAAACTTTTATGTCTTTAGATCCCTCTTCTACTTTTTCGTATAAATAAATTGAAAACGCAATAGGTAGCGCAATAAATATTAGTGGGGTGATCATTTTTCTTGCCAGTGGTTTGTATCCAACAATGGTATTGTGATTTTTAAAAATATGAAAGAGCCATACATTTATAACTAATACCCATAGTGAACCACCGAAAACACCCGTATATTCATACCATTGAATCCAATAAATATTTTCTGAAAATACATTTCCAAGGTTCAGCCATGTCCACGAGAAATCCCAGCTTAAGTGAAGTTTTTCAAAGGCAATCCATAAGGCAATAAAAAACAAATAAGCACTTCGGTTAGGCAGTCTTGTTTTTGCCCACGAAAAACAAGTAAATATGATAGCATAAAATAGGCTGTTACATATATTAGCAAAAAGCATTCCAATAAGTGAGGAATTAATTAACCACCAAGTAATTAATAGATTCCAAAGAAGGAATGTAAGATAACTATATCCAAAAACTAGTAATCCTTTTCTTTTAAAGTCACTTAGTTGAATTGAGTTCTCTAAAAATAATAAAGGAATTAGGGCTCCAAAAATAATGAGGGTAAAACCATTTATTGGCCAAGCTGCTGAAAGAAGCAAAGCTGATAGAATTGCTAATAAAAAGTGTTTGGTTGTTTTAGACATTTCAACGAATTTAAATTTTTTTGAAGCTATAGCAATTACTATCTTGTTAAAAATTATAAATATTTATTAGTGCAGCTAATTAAACGAAATATTCCTAACCTTTTTACGGCTTTAAATTTTCTTTGCGGATGTTTTGCAGCTAGCCTTGCTTTTAAAAATTTATTTGAGGCGGCTTTTCTTTTAGTGTTTTTGGGTACTTTTTTTGATTTATTTGATGGTTTTTTTGCTCGATTATTAAATGCTGAGAGCAAATTTGGACTTCAGTTTGACTCAATGGCAGACTTAATTACTAGTGGTATAGTACCAGGCGTTGTTATGTATCAGCTATTTCTAGAAATTGGAATTAGAGAAGTAAGTTATGGTTTTTTAATTTTTCAAAATGAGTTTACTTTCTCATTCGCTCCCTATGCTTTAGTTGGTTTTTTGATTTCCCTGGGTGCTGCAATACGATTATCAAAATTTAATATAGATACAGAACAACGCTATGAGTTTAAAGGTCTTCCAGCACCAGCAAATGCTCTTTTTATAGTAGCATTACCATTATTAATGGCACATCCTCTATTTACATTTTTCAAACCTTTTCTCTCTACATATCCTGCCTTAGTTTTTATTTCAATTTTGTCAGCAATCTTAATGAATATGAGATTGACTTTATTTTCTTTTAAAATTCAATCTTTTGAACTTCGAGATTATGGGCTTCAATTAGTGCTTATCTTATTGTCTGTACCTACTTTTTATTTTTTACAATGGGTTGCAGTTCCTGTAATGATTGTAATATATTTATTTTTAAATGTTTTAAAAAATAGTTTTGATTAAGATTATCACGTAATTAATAAGACGATATAGTAATTCTTTCTACCTCTTGTTTTAAGGAAGAATACTTTATGTTTAAACAACCTTCTTACGGTTTTTTTGAGTTAGTGAAATTGAAATAAAAACCTACAGTAATTATTAAATAACAAGGTATATTATCCCACCTCCACGGGAGATAAACAACTAATACCCCAAGGGTAACTAATAATAATTCTAATTTTGAATTTTAAAAATAATCAAAACTAGAAGTCAGTAATCCTAAATTGAAAAATCTCACCACTAATCTTCACAAATGGAGTCCATATTTCTATTGTATTGATTAAATGTTTAGCGACTTGACTTTTAAATTTCTGAATCTTTTAAACTCCAAAAAACGAAATCAAGTTCACACATTCCAATTATTGAAACTATTCCTATTATCAATGATGGAGAACTTAAATAATTGAATTTGATTTGGGAAAATTTCCTATTTGAGGAATGAGAAATTAAAATACCTATGATCATAAACCAATGAGAAAAATCAATTGGTCCTTGATTATGAAGTTATTTAATATTGTTTATATATAAAAATTAAATACTGACGGATATTATATGTTAATATCCCAAAAAGAAATAAAATCTTGTGAAGAATAATTTTTTTCAAATTATTAAAAATATTTCAGAGTTTGTTAAATTTTAATAAGAGTTAGACCTTCTATTTAAGAACTAACTTTAAAAAGATAATTTCTTTTTACGAAGTTCAAAATTTTGTCCAAGATATACTTTGCGAACCATTTCATCTGAAGCTAATTCATCTGGGGTTCCCGCCTTAAGAATACTTCCTTCAAACATTAAGTATGTTTTATCGGTAATGGCTAAAGTTTCTTGCACATTGTGATCAGTAATTAATATGCCAATATTTTTCTTTTTAAGATGTGCTACTATGCGTTGAATATCTTCTACTGCAACTGGATCAACACCAGCAAATGGCTCATCAAGTAAAACGAATTTAGGGTCGGTTGCAAGCGCACGAGCAATTTCTGTACGTCGTCGTTCTCCCCCAGAGAGTAAATCTCCTCTATTTTTTCGAATATGTTTTAAGCTGAATTCATCTAATAACGATTCCATTTTTTCTTTTTGAGCGCTTTTAGATAAATCTGTCATTTGTAAAACACTCAAAATATTATCCTCCACACTCAGCTTTCTGAATACAGATGCTTCTTGAGCAAGATATCCTATACCTTGTTGAGCACGCTGATACATGGGAGATTTTGTTATTTCTTTATCATCAAGAAAAATAGCTCCATTGTTAGGTTTTATTAATCCAACTATCATATAAAATGAGGTAGTTTTACCTGCCCCATTTGGACCAAGTAACCCTACAATTTCACCCTGAGAAACTTCTACAGAAATCCCTTTTACAACCTTACGACCTTTGTACGATTTTTCAATATTGGTAGCTGTAAGTTTCATTTTCTTCTATTTCTTAGTTGATTCAAGGGTTCCCCAATATTCGTAAGCTCTTCTTAGGTGTGGTATAACGATTGTTCCACCGACTAAGGTAGCTATTTCAAGTGCTTCCATAATCGCCTTTGTGCTAAGTTTCTCCTGATGACATTTTTCGAGATGATATTTAACACAATCATCACACCTTAAAACTGTTGAGGCAACTAAGCCAAGTAATTCTTTTGTAGCTACATCCAATACACCTTCTTGATAAGCTTGTTTGTCAAGGCTAAAAATTCGTTTTAATGTGTTTGAACCACCTTCCAGTAGTTGTTTATTCATCCGACTCCTGTAGTCGTTAAATTCAGAAATAGGATTAGACATTAGTAAGAGCTTTATCTTGATTTCGAGTTACAATTTTCGCAATAATAATACTTACTTCATATAAAATAAGTATTGGAATACTAACAATTATCTGGCTGACCACGTCTGGAGGTGTAATTATAGCAGAAAGACTTAAAACAACTACTAATGAAATTTTCCTATTCTTTTTAAGAAATTCTGGTGATACAATCCCTACGCGCGTTAAAAAATATATTATGATAGGTAATTCAAAAATGATTCCAGAAGCTAAAACAGATGCTCGAAGTAAACCAATATAACTACTCAGATCAAAATCATTAAAAATTTCACTGCTAACAGAATAGTTTCCTAAAAAATTAATAGAAAGTGGTGTAACTATATAATATCCAAAAAGAACTCCTATGAAAAAGAGAAGAGAAGCTATAAATATAAAACCACGTGCATTTTTTCGTTCTTTTTCATATAGTCCAGGACTAACAAATTTCCAGAATTCATAAATTATATAAGGGAATGAAATAATAAATCCTGCAAGAACCGAAGTCCATAGATGGGCAGAAAACTGACCTGCTACGGTTCTACTTTGAATTCTGAATGGTAATTCTTCTAGACAAAAGCTACTACCTTGTCCTAGTGTTTGCGAAAGCGAGCAAAACCAGCGATAGGTAATAAAGCTTTTCTTTTTAGGACCAAATAGAATTACATCAAATATAAAATCTTTGAAAACAAAAGCTATTGATGCAATAATAACAATTGCCAAGACAGAACGAATTAAATGCCAGCGTAATTCTTCTAAGTGATCTAAAAAAGACATTTCATCTCTTGGCGTGGTTGCGCTCATACTTATATTTGATACTTAGTGTGAAATCTATAAATACAAAAATATCAAAAAACAATCGATTTGAAATGAGAAAAATTGATTTTGGTTTTTTTTAAATTTAAAAAAGAAGATGTTCTTAAAGAATTTGTAGACGATAATAAAAAGAGTTAACTTAGATAGAATACTTTTTAGAATTTAAATCTAAACCATAAACACATTAATGAATTCAGATGATATAAAGAAGGCTTTAAAGAAATATTTCGGCTTTTCTTCATTTAAAGGACTACAAGAAAGTGTTATTACTAAAGTACTTAACAAAGAAAATAGTTTTGTTATCATGCCCACGGGTGGGGGTAAGTCTTTGTGTTATCAATTACCCGCGCTCATGCAAGAAGGAACTTCAATTGTTGTTTCACCACTAATTGCATTAATGAAAAATCAAGTAGATGCTATTCGTGGTATTTCTTCAGAAAATGGAATTGCTCATGTCCTCAATTCATCGTTAACCAAAACAGCAGTTGAACAGGTAAAGTCAGATATTATAAATGGTGTTACTAAATTATTATATGTTGCTCCCGAATCATTGGCCAAAAAAGAAAATATTGCTTTTTTCAAATCTGTAAAAATTTCTTTTTTGGCTGTTGATGAAGCTCACTGTATCTCAGAATGGGGTCATGATTTCAGACCCGAATACAGGAATTTAAGAGTTATATTGGAACAATTAGAGCAAGAAATCCCTGTAATTGCTCTAACGGCTACAGCAACACCTAAGGTTCAAGAGGATATTATGAAAAACCTGAAAATTTCAGGTGCGACTGTTTTCAAAGCTTCTTTTAATCGTCCAAACCTTTATTATGAAGTACGAACTAAAACTAATCTAGTAGATTCTGATATTATTAAGTTTATCAAACAAAATTCAAATAAATCTGGTATAGTTTATTGTTTATCAAGAAAACGTGTTACTGAACTTTCACAGACCCTTCAGGTAAATGGTATTAAAGCACTTCCTTATCATGCTGGTCTAGATCCTAAAACAAGAATTAATAATCAAGATAATTTTTTAAATGATGATTGCGATGTAATTGTGGCGACCATTGCTTTTGGTATGGGAATTGATAAGCCTGATGTTCGTTTTGTAATTCACCATGATATTCCGAAGAGTATTGAAAGTTATTACCAGGAAACTGGACGCGCAGGGCGTGATGGAGGAGAGGGGCATTGCCTGGCCTTCTATGCTTACAAAGACATTGAAAAATTAGAAAAGTTCATGTCTGGAAAGCCATTAGCTGAACAGGAAATTGGGATGGCACTTTTAAGTGATATGGTTGCCTATGCTGAGACTTCTATTTCTCGTCGTCGATTTATCCTGCATTACTTTGGAGAAGCTTTTGATAATGCAACAGGTGATGGAGGAGATATGGACGACAACATGCGTTATCCTAAAAAGAAAGTTGAGGCACGAAAAGAACTTGAGCTTTTATTATCAGTTGTAAAGGCCACAAAAGAAAAATACAAGTCTAAAGAAGTGGTAAAATCTCTTCTAGGTGAAAAAAATGCACTTATTCAGTCCCATAAAACACATGAAGCTTCTTTTTTTGGAAGCGGAGATTCAAAAGATTCTTATTTTTGGATGGCTTTAATTCGACAAGCATTAGTTTCTGGCTTTTTGACAAAAGAAATAGAAACTTATGGTTTGTTAAAAATCACTTCACGGGGAAGAGAATATCTTTCTAATTCAGTTTCATTTTTAATGAGTGAAGATCATAAATTCGATGATATTTCTACTGCAAACATTATTCAGAATAAATCGCAAGGAATACTCGATCAAAGATTGATGAATATGCTTGTAGGACTTAGGAAACAGGTAGCAAGTGAAAACGAAGTCCCACCATATGCTGTTTTTCAAGAATATTCTTTAAAGGATATGTGTTTAAAATATCCTATCACCCAAGAAGAATTAATTAATATTAATGGTGTTGGAGAAGGAAAAGCAAAGCGTTATGGAGATAAGTTTTTATCACTCATTATATCATATGTTGAAGAAAATAAAATTCTTCGGCCAGATGATCTAGTAGTTAAGAGTACTGGAATTAATTCTGCACTTAAATTATTTTTGATTCAAAGTATCGATAGAAAATTACCATTACAAGATATTGCGTTAGCTAAACGAATGGACATGGGAAAACTTATAACAGAGATGGAAACCATAGTTTTTGCTGGAACACGTCTATATATAGATTATTGTTTTGAAGAACTTCTTGACGAAGAGCAGCAAGAAGAATTATATGACTACTTTATAGAGGCCGAATCAGATTCTATTAAAGACGCTTATAATGAATTTGACGGAGATTATGAAGAAGAGGACCTCCGATTGTATCGACTTAAATTTATGAGCGAGATTGCCAATTAAGCTTTTTCAGATTTACCCATTCGGATTAAAGGGGATTCTTATCTTTGCCACCAAATAAAATTATTATGGAAGGTATTTTCGCAAAATTTGAAACATCAAAAGGTATAGTTTTACTAGAACTAACCTTTGACAAAACTCCTGGCACGGTTGGAAACTTCGTTAGCTTAGCAGAAGGAACATTAAAAAATGATCATAAAGGTGCTGGTGAACCATATTATAATGGGATGAAATTTCACCGTGTTATAGCTGATTTTATGGTTCAGGGGGGTTGTCCTCAGGGTTCTGGTGTGGGTGGTCCTGGATATCAATTTGATGATGAATTTCATCCAGATTTAAAACACAATAAGCCAGGAACACTTTCTATGGCAAATTCTGGTCCTGCGACCAATGGAAGTCAATTTTTTATTACCCACGGTAAAACAGACTGGTTAGACGGAAAACATACGGTTTTTGGCTATGTAATTGAAGGTCAAGATATTGTTAATAATATTTCTCAAGGAGACACCATTGATTCGGTAACTATTGAACGCCATGGAACAGCTGCAAAAGAGTGGGACGCACTAAAAGCATTTGAGGAATTTAATTCAAGTGGTGAAATACGTAAGCAATTGGCTATTGATGCTAAAGATAAAGCAATGTCTACTTTAGTAAAGGGGATGAAAAAAACTGCAAGTGGATTATATTATACGATTACAAAAGAAGGTAAAGGAGAACATCCAGCAAAAGGAGTCAATGTTTCTGTTCATTACAAGGGATCATTAGTCGACGGAACCGTTTTTGATTCTTCTTATCAACGAGACCAACCGATAGAATTTTCAGTAGGTGTGGGACAAGTTATTCCAGGATGGGATGAAGGAATTTTATTACTTAATAAAGGTGCTGCTGCTCGTTTTGTAATTCCAAGTCATTTAGGATATGGAGCACAAGGTGCTGGTGGAGTTATTCCCGCAGACGCTACGTTAATCTTTGAAGTAGAACTTATAAAATTCTAAAAACGATCTTCAGGGCTATTGCCTTGATGCCATTTTATATTACAGCCTATACTTGGATATTGCATTTCAAGCATGGGCTTTTTTGATAGCATGATTTTAGCTGCTTTATGTAAATTTTCACCTGTTATAGGAATATTATTTCCGGGTCTTGAAGCGTCATATCGTCCCCTATAAACCAGCTTCAAGCTTGCGTCAAATAAATAAAAATCTGGTGTACACGCTGCCCTATAGGCATGGGCGATCTCTTGGGTTTTATCATATAAATATGGAAATAAAAACTTTTTATTAAATGATAATTCCGCCATTTCATGAGGGCCATCTTGAGGATGAGAATGTATACTATTACTAGATATAGCAATCGTATTAATACCTTTTGATTTTAATAATTCTGCACTTGAAACTACTGAGTCTATTAAGTGAACAACAAACGGACAATGATTACACATAAAAATAATTAAGGTACCTTTTGAACCTTTTAATGACTCTAATTTACACTGTTTTCCTGTCACCACATTTAGAAGAGAAAAATCGGGAGCAAGTCTTCCTAATGGAAGCATATAAGATTCAGTAAGTGCCATTTTTTTATATCTGAATTTAAAAGTAGTATTTTTATATCATTCAAAATAGATTCATGATTGATTATAATACTTTTGAAAAAATAGATTTACGAGTAGGGACTATTATCTCTGCTATTAATTTTCCTGAGGCGAATGAGCCAGCTTTTCAGTTAAAAATAGATTTTGGGCCCTTGGGGGTTTTACAATCATCAGCACAAATTACAAAACGTTATTCCTTAGAAGAGCTTCTAGATCGTCAAGTAATAGCTGTTGTGAATATTGGAACAAGAAAAATCGCAAATTTTGAGAGTCAATGCTTAGTTCTTGGAGCTACAGAAGAAAAAGATGTTATTCTATTGGCTCCTGAATCTAAATTGGCCAATGGACAACAAATTTTATAGGTTACATTTTGTCAGATAGATAAATTGCATTTGTTATTATGCGATTTGTGCCGTACCAAAAAGCTCTAAAGTTAGTGTTGTCAGTCAATATGATTACTCTCCCTTTACCCATTCGGTTTACTTTGAAGGGGACTGTACCCTTTAATAGTGCTAAATTTTCTTCAGATATATAACCACTAAGTAACGGAGTATTTGTGTATTGGATTGGGTTATTATAACTATTTTCATCTGCTTTAATGAAAATATTGGTATTCCTAAAAATGGGTAATGTTGTATTTTGGTAACCAAAATTTATAGGATGACTTCTATCAATTTTTGTGTTGAAAATTGCTCCACCTGTCACTTGGGCACCTCTAAAAGCATCTTTATTTTCAAAGCTAATATTTTTTGCTATTATATTTTCTTCTAAAAAATCTAATGTTATAAACTCATTTTTATTTAACCACTTTGTGGTGTATCGATAACCAATAAGGGTACCTCCTTCATTTACAAATTCTTTTATTTTATCAACATGTGGATCTAATCCTGAACCTGAAAAATTTGGAATAATGAAGTGACTGTATCTAGCTAAGTCAACTTTACTAAGATTACGAATGTCAATTTTTGTGATTGTAATCTCATGTCTTGTGTCAAGTAAATGCCATATTTCACCTGCATCATAACTGCGAACGCCATCGCCTACTAAAAGAGCTATTTCTGGTTTTTTAACTTTTGAAAAATCACCAGATCCTAGGTCAATACCCTCAGTATGGCCAGTATTTACTCCAACAATAGTCACATGAGTTTCTGTCGCAGCTTTTTGCAGAATCGTATAAAGTTCATTTTCATCAATAACTTGATTTTTAACAGGAATCATGTAGGTCCCATAATCATATTTTTTGCCCTTTAAAGTAAAAGGGGTAAGACCTACTTTTATTCTAATATTTTTTTGTTGTAATTTATTTATCAATTTAGGTACATAGTAATTATGTGCTTCAAATAAGTATGCATAAGAACCTTTAGTAGTTACTTTTCCTTTGGGAGCTTTTAAATCATTTACAACATTTCCAATATTTTCAATGCTGTTTTGATACACATAATCTAGATTAAAAGCATAGGGGAGTGTCCAAGCAGAAACATCATAAAATAAACTGTCATGAAATTTAGTTTGTGTACTGAACATTGCACGTATCAATTTATTTTTCTTTTGTTCTAAAGGAATAATATAGCTTGTTTCTGAAATGAATTTTTTTCCTTTTTCAACTACATTATTTTTTAGTTGATGAATTTCGATGTCATGACGTTTAAAAATACGTGCTAATTCATATGTGCTTGTTGGATCCTTAGGATTTCCGAAAACAATAGCTTTTTGCTTATTTTTTTTAGCTTTGATTAAGGATGTTTTATAGAAGTCTTGAAAATAATTTAATAGCTCTACGCGCATCGAACTAGCTGCTTTTAAAGTGGAAAATGCTGCAGTTAGTTGATTACGAATAGTAAAAGGAAAAGTAAGTACCCCATTGTCGCTTTCTTGAATGTGGCCTCTTGAACTTGCTTGTTCAAATAAAATTCCGATACTTCCATTAACATCTGGATAGGTAGATCCTTTTCCGTAATAAAAATCATCAAAATTCTCTTGAGAGTAATATAACGAACCAATTTTGTCAAAAGCATCAATATGGAATTTGCTAATTTTTTCAGTCAATTTCTGATTCATTAATGGAGTCAATGGATTAACACGAGAAGGATGACCTGGTTGAAAAAAGAAACTGGAGTTAGTTCCCATTTCATGATGATCTGTTAAGATATTCGGAAGCCACTTGGTAAATGTTTTTAGACGAGCTTGTGATTCTGGTAATTGTCCAGGAAGCCAATCTCGATTTAAGTCAAACCAATAGTGATTAGTTCGACCTCCAGGCCAAACTTCGTTATATTCTCTATCATTTGAGTCCGCTGTTAAGTTTTGATTTCTATTAGTATTTGCCCAATAGGCAAATCTTTGAAGGCCATCAGGGTTAAAACTAGGGTCAAAGAGTATTACCAAATCTTTTAACATTTGAAGTGTTTCTGGAGCTTGACTTGCTGCCAGATGATAGGCTGCTAAAAGTCCAGCATTAGCTCCACTTGGTTCATTTCCGTGAATTGAAAATCCTTGATAAACTACTAATGGTTGAGCTTCAATGGAAACTTTATCTCCGATAGGGTCCGATAGTTCAAGATGTTCTTTTTGTATCGATCCTATATTTTTATGATTTTCAGGACTGGTAATCGTGAGTAATATAATTGGTCTTCCCTCATAAGTTTCACCTCTGTTCTCAATAGTAATACGATCAGAAGCTTTAGCTAGTTCGTACATATAGTTTATTAACTTATCATGTGAGACATGCCACGTCCCTACTTCATATCCTAATAATTCAATAGGGGTTGGGATTTTATTATCGTAAGGATGTGTTTGATCCAAATAGTATTCGAGTGTAACCTGGCTAAATATAATTCCGCCTGATAGAAGAAATAAAAGAGATAGAAGATTTTTCATAATAAAGTTTCTTAATTATTAAAGGTTGAAATAATTATTTAGAGGAAAAAATAAAAGAGAAGTATTTTAAAATAAAATCTCTATTTTTCACAGAAAAAAGGATTGATTTAAAGTTATTTGAATTAAATTTTTTCAGAATAGATGTTTTTATAATGGCATTTTCTGATCGATCTAGGAACTAGTTTTATTGAAAAAATCAAATTTAATAATGTAATAGCCTATTAAAGTTTTTAGGAAACATTTTATTCCTATAAATCTGAATGTTGTTTTTTAGATAATTCTTTGTAATAACCTTTAACATTGATTAAATCAATGTGCCTACCTTTTTGAACGATTTGTCCATTTTCGAGAACAATTATTAGATCCGCATGTCTTACAGATGAAATACGATGGCTAACGATAATTGTAGTTTTATTTTTAGTCGCTATTTTCAGGTGTTTTAAAATCTCTTCTTCAGTATCAGTATCAACTGCAGAAAGACAATCATCTAAAAGTAAAATATTTGGTTTTTTAATTAATCCCCTGGCAATAGAAATACGCTGAATTTGACCTCCAGAAAGTGTAACGCCACGCTCACCTAAAAGGGTTTTATATCCTTCTTTAAAACCAATAATGTTATCATGAACTTTTGCATGTTTTGTTGCCTTTTGAATTTCTTCTTTGCTCGCATTTATTGATCCAAAACGAATATTATCTTCAATGCTTTCAGAAAATAAAAATGCATTTTGTGGAACATATGCCAATGAACCCCTGATTTCTTCAATACGATAGTCTTTTATGTTATATCGATCAATTTCAATGGATCCTTCTGAGGGATCATAAAGGCGTGATATTAAATCTAAAAAAGTAGTTTTACCTGAGCCAATATTTCCAATAACCCCCAGGGTAGTTCCTGAAGGAATTTCAAGAGAAATATTTTTTAAGGCAGTAATATTTGTTTCGGGATAGGCTAGTGAAACATTTTTAAATTTAATATTTCCATTTATGGATTTATTTATTCCTAGACCATCATAAATCTCTGGTTTTTCTTTTAAGAAAACATTAATTCTTTTTTGAGATGCTTCTGCTTGTTGAACTATTGAAGTAATCCATCCCACAACTGCAACGGGCCAAGTAAGCATATTTACATAAATAATAAATTCTGCAAGTACTCCAATTTCGATTTTTCCATTTATATATTGATTTCCCCCTACATAAATAACAATAAGGTTTGAACACCCAATAAGTAAAATCATAAGTGGGAAAAACCAAGCCTGAACTTTCACAAGACTCATGTTTTTTTCAAAACTATCATAAGCTAAGTCAGAAAAATTCTCATTCATTTTATGCTGCAGGTTGTAGGACTTAATTACAGAAATACCACTAAATGTTTCTTGAGCGAAAGAAGACATTTTAGAAAGTATTTCTTGAACTAATGTGCTCTTCATATTAATAATTCGACTCAGTTTATAGATCGTTACAGATAAAATGGGAAGTGGTAACATAGTATATAAAGTCAGTTCAGGCGCAATACTTATCATGTAAGAAATTACTATAATAAATAGTGAAACTGTATTGACACTATACATAAAAGCAGGACCAACATACATTCTAACTTTCCCAACATCTTCGCTTATTCGATTCATCAGATCACCTGTTCGGTTGTTTTTATAAAACCGTTGAGTTAGTTTTTGATAATGCCAAAAAATTTCATTTTTTAGATCAAACTCTATAAATCGAGAAACATTTATAATAGTTTGTCGCATTAAGAACGTTAGGAATCCAGAAATTAAAGTAGCTCCAATAATAATTAGAATATTAATTAGTAAAACCTTTTTTATTGCTTCTGGATCTCCAGCGGGAGATTGCAAATATTTCTCAACTGCCGTCAAAGAGTTTCCGATAAGCCGAGGAGCAAATAATGAGAAAATTCTTGCTATAATAGTAATTAAAAAACCTAAAAGAAGTTTTGTTCGGTATTTTAAAAAGTATTTATTTAGATATTGAAGTTCTTTCATAACTGCTGCTTCAAAGATAAGTAAATGGATAGGGTTAAATTCAAATATAATCCTGAAACTTTTATTTAATAATTACATTTTTTTCCATTTTATTGGATTAATTTCGTGACTTATAAAGTTCTAAAACATGCTTACAAGACGCCACATTCGCATTAAAGTAATGCAGTCTGTTTATTCCTTTACAGTTGGTAAACAATTTAAAATTGATAATGAGGTTAAGTTTTTTAAAGAAAGCGTAGAACACACTTTTAATCTTTATCTTCTTCTTCTTGGTCTTATCAAATCACTTCATGCCTATGCTGAGCAACAGTTGGAAATCATTCAAAAACATAATATACAAGACGAAACTAACTTCATTATTCTTCAAAAGTTTTCTCAAAATAGAGTTCTTCTTTTCATTAAGAATCATAAGAGTTTGTCTAAACATTTAAATAACATAAAACTCATAAATTGGGACTTAGAGTTCAAATACATGAAAGAATTATTTGAACTCGTTACTTCTTCAGCTATTTTTAAAGCCTACATGACTCTTGATAACATAAAAATAGGAGATGATTTGAAGCTTGTCTCAAAAATATTTAAAGATCATATCGCTACTTCAAATTATCTATATGATCATATTGAAGATCAGCGATTGACATGGATTGATGACCTGCCAATGGTAAATACCTTTATACTTAAAATGTTAAAAAAAATAGAAGTAAATAAACCTAAAAGTTTAATATTTCCTGAGCCAAATGAAAACCAAGATGACACAGATTTTGGACTACAACTTTTAGAAAAAGTAATAGTAAATGACGAAAAATTACAAAAAGAGCTTTTGGGAAAAACACCAAATTGGGATGCAGATAGAATTGCTCAAATTGATAATGTAATTTTAAAAATTGCAATTGCTGAATTACTTTACTTCCCATTAATTCCACCTAAAGTAACCCTCAACGAATATCTAGAGATTGCTAAAGATTATTCCACTCCTAACAGTAATAATTTTGTAAATGGTGTATTGGATAAGTTAGTAAAAGAATTTAGTCAAGAAAATCGTTTGAACAAAACAGGGAGAGGCTTGTTATAATAACTTTTTTTATTACTTTTGAATTCACTTAATTTTTATATAGATGAAAAAAATATTAATCATTTGTTTAGCAATTATCGCTACTACTTTCACAGCATGCCAAGACAGTGGAGCGAAAAAAATAACCAATGCAACAACAACTAATGCTCCTAATTCGAAAGCCTCATCGAGCGCTTCAGGGCCAATTATCACCTTTGATAAAACAGAACACGATTTTGGAACCATTAATGAAGGAGAGACAGTAACAACAGAATTCAATTTCACAAATACTGGCCAAGAGGATTTAATTATTGTTGATGCCCGCGGAAGCTGTGGCTGTACAGTTCCACAATATCCTAAAAATACTCCAATTGCTCCTGGAGCTTCAGGAAAAATAATGGTTAGCTTTGACTCAAGTAACAAGCCTGGAATGCAACAAAAATCAGTAACACTTTCTGCAAATACAGCTTCTGGAAGAGAGATGTTAAGGATAAAATCTAACGTTACTCCAGATCCAGTAAAGCAACAACAACGTGATGCACAAGCTAAAGCACGTCAATAAATTTTAATTTAATTACTATGACAGAAGGCTTATCAAGTCAACTTCCTTTTTTACTGTTAATGTTAGTGGTATTTTTCTTTTTTATAATACTTCCAGGTCAGCGTAAACAAAAAAAGGAAAAAAATTTTATGAGTGCCATGAAAAAAGGTGATCGTATAATTACAAGAAGTGGTTTACATGCTAAAGTCATGGAACTTAATGATAAGGATAATACTTGTGTTATAGAAACACTGGCAGGAAAGCTTAAAATTGAACGTTCAGCTATTTCACTGGAAATGAGCTCAAAGTTAAATGCTCCCCAAGTAAAAAAATAATAACCTTTAATCCCGCTCTTGGCGGGATTTTTTTTTAATAAAGGATGTATAAATTCTTAATAAAACCAATACTCTTTCTTTTTGACCCAGAATGGGTTCATCATACCGTTTTTTCTACGCTTAAAATTATTCATCGTATTCCTGGAATAGGTAGTTTAATTAGGAGTCTTTATCAAGTAAAAGATCAGCGTTTAGAGCGAAAAATATTTGGCTTAACATTTCCTAATCCTATTGGACTGGCAGCAGGCTTTGATAAAGATGCTAAACTTTATCAAGAACTTTCTAATTTTGGATTTGGATTTATTGAAATAGGGACATTAACTCCTGAGCCCCAGCCAGGAAATCCCAAGAGGCGTTTATTTCGTTTGCCTAAAGATAACGCCTTAATTAACCGTATGGGGTTTAATAATGAAGGTGTTAAGGAGGCTATTGAACGTTTAAAAAAGAATAAGGGTGTTCTTATCGGTGGAAATATTGGTAAAAATAAAATCACATCCAACGAAAAGGCGGTTTCTGATTATGTTCAATGTTTTGAATCCTTGTTTACATATGTTGACTATTTTGTGGTAAATGTTAGTTCACCTAATACACCCAATTTAAGAGCCTTACAGGACAAAGAACCCTTAACTCACTTGTTGCAAACGCTTAAAGATTTAAATATATCAAAATCAAATCCCAAACCTATTTTACTCAAAATAGCTCCCGATTTGACCGAAGAACAATTGTTGGATATTATTGAGATAATTACAATGGTTAAAATTGATGGTGTTATTGCTGCGAATACAACGCTTTCAAGAGAGGGACTTCAATCAACAAATAAAAAAGAAATTGGTGGCTTAAGCGGAAAACCAGTCACCGACCGAAGCACAGCGGTGATCCGTTTTCTTCACGAAAAAAGCAATAAAGCTTTCCCTATCATTGGAGTGGGAGGTATTCATACCCCAGAAGATGCCCTCGAAAAACTGAAGGCTGGAGCTTCACTGATTCAGCTCTACACAGGTTTTGTTTATGAAGGCCCAGGAGTGGTTAAAAAAATGAATAAAGCAATCTTGGAGGCTATTTAAAATTTCTTTCTTGAAGTTTTATGATTTTTGAATAGTACCATTCACGATATAGATATAACCATAAATGACTTACTTCAAGACTCGACGTTTTGTGAGATTTAGTTGATAGTAGTATTTTAGAGACGGATTAAATTCAAAAATTGAATAAAACAGTTTTACTTACGTGAGCCATTAGAGGCATTGGTTTGGCTTTGCCTAAAAAACTGCTTGCTAAAGGGTATAATGTCATTGGTACCAGTAGGAGCGGAGTCATTGATTCCATTCAGCATGAGAATTTTCATCCTCTTGCTTTAGATGTTACGCGCACAAAAAGCTTAAAAGAATCGCACAAGAAAATTTTTGATCGATTTGACCAGACCGACAGTTTTATCAATAATGCGGGAATGGGTCCAGATTTAGATCAATTGATTCCTGACGCGGTTTCTTTAAATTCAACTTTCGAGGTCAATATAGAAGGAGTGGTTTAATTACCGAACCGCTCTTGGAGAGGATTTCTGATAGCGGAAGTGTTTTGATGATTTCCTCAAAAATGGGCTCCATAGAAAAATGTATTTCCTTTGATTCTCTGGGATATAGAGTGCTAAAAGTGCTCTCAATATGTACACCAAAATTTTAGCCAATCATTTAACTTCCATAAAAGTAGCAGCAGTGCATCCGGGCTAGGTGAAAACTGAAATTTCAGAAACGGCATTATTGCAAGGGAGGTTAAACCCAGAACAGTCAGCAGTGAATGTCTTAAGCTTAATGGAAAGTGATTTTAAGAGCGGTATTTTTTGGGATTCTTAAACAGGCTCAGAACTCCCTTGGTGAATTTATTTAGTCAAAATAACTAAAAGTCTCCCCCTCTTTAATCATTTGAACGGTTTCGTAAATTAACTTGATTACGTTTTCGACATCATCGCGATGAACCATTTCTACTGTAGTGTGCATATAGCGCAAGGGCAGTGAGATTAAGGCTGAAGCGACTCCACCATTACTATACGCAAAGGCGTCAGTATCTGTACCTGTTACTCGGGAGGAAGCGTTTCGCTGGAAGGGAATCTTTTTCACTTCCGCCGTCTCTATAATGCGTTCTCTCAACAGGTTTTGTATCGCAGGAGCATAAGAAATGACAGGTCCTTTTCCAATTTCTGTTTGACCTTCTACCTTTTGATTAATCATTGGGGTAGAGGTGTCATGACAAACATCAGTGACTATGGCGACATTCGGTTTGATTGTTTGGGTAATCATTTCTGCACCACGCAAACCTACTTCTTCTTGCACTGAGTTGGTAATGTATAAGCCAAAGGGAAGTTTCACTTTATTCTCTTTTAATAAGCGAGCCACTTGCGCAATCATAAAACCACCTGCACGATTGTCAATGGCGCGACAAACAAATTTATCTTTGTTAAGGGTTTTGAAAGTATCAGGGTATGTTATGACACAGCCAACATGAACTCCCATTTTTTCAACTTCTTTTTTATTTTTTGCACCAATATCAATAAAGATATTATCTAACTTAGGAACTTCTTCTTTCCCATTTTTTCGGGTATGAATTGCTGGCCATCCAAAAACACCTTCAATAATTCCTTTTTTTGTTTGGATATTAACCCATTTAGAGGGAGCTATCTGATGGTCACTTCCTCCGTTACGAATAACATATATTAAACCGTTGTCAGTAATATAGTTTACGTACCAAGAAATTTCATCAGAATGTCCTTCTATAACTACCTTGTATTTTGCCTCAGGATTAATAACGCCAACGGCAGTACCATAAACATCGGTTATAAATTCGTCTACATAGGGCTTAAGATAGTTCATCCAGATTTTTTGTCCTCCACTTTCATAACCTGTTGGGGCCGCATTATTTAAATAATCTTCTAAAAATTTAAGGGCTTTTTTATCTAGGATACTCATAATTATAAAGTTGAAATTTAAGAAAATCAAAAGTAAGAATATTCCCAAATAAAAAGACCTCCCTTTAAAATATTTGTATTTTTGAACTTAATAAATTAAGCTGTCTCATTTTGTAATTTTAATAAATAACAGTTTTTTTTACAGAAATAATTGATTTAAGGTATCACAAGCAGTTACTCAATGAATAATTTTTTTTTCTACTTATTTTTCCTATTTATTTTTTTTTCGAACGCACAAATTAAATTGCCTTCTGACTTTGAAGGAGAATTATTGTATAAGTTTGAAACGGATTCTTTACCAGACTCTGGAATTAGATTAAAAGAAGTAATCCTTTTTCAGCCCCTTCGTTTTAAAAGTATGAATCAGCTTAGGGACTATGTGATTTTAAGAAATCGTACCTTAAGAGTTTATCCCTATGCTAAGTTAGCGTCAGATCGTCTTGACACTTTAGGTAAACGCTTGACCAATATCAAAGGAAATAAACGGAAACGCATTTACCTTAAAAGAATAGAAAAATTCATTTATGATGAATTTGAAGTTGAGTTAAGAAAATTATCACGTTCCCAGGGACGTATTCTTATTAAGTTAGTCCACAGGCAGACTGGTGCTACTACTCACGACCTAGTTAAGGAGTTAAGAAATGGTTGGCGTGCGATCATTTATCAAACGACTGCTTCTCTTTTTAAGCTTTCCTTAAAGGATACTTATACCCCAGAAACTAATTACGAAGATTTTTTGATAGAAGATATTTTACAGCGTGCCTACGGAGATGGTTTAATTGAGCTAGATCCAACAGCACTTACCTATAAT
>Ga0102855_1000193_pt1 | contig 22319 bp, 29 predicted proteins | sample Colrivmet1370B02_FD_78450 | JGI IMG/M metagenome (GOLD analysis project Ga0102855, IMG submission 78450) | Estuarine microbial communities from the Columbia River estuary - metaG 1370B-02 | ecosystem: Environmental > Aquatic > Marine > Intertidal zone > Estuary | place: USA: Columbia River...
AAAACCATTAATAATAATCCTGAAAAATACTTCACACCAGAAGTTATGGAATCATTAGAAAAAGCAGTTAATACAGAGTTTAAATATGGAAGCAATAGCGAGATTAGAACAGACAATCCTGAAGAATCTGATTCAGAATGAACCCTTTACTAGGAAGGTTTTACCTTTCCTAAAATCAGAGTATTTCACCGAGAGTGACGAGAAGGTAGTATTTAAAGAGATACAAGAGTATTTCTTAAAGTATACTAAACCACCTACTACGGAAGCACTTCTCATAAACTTAGACAACAATACTTCTATTAACGAGAATGAATTGAAAATGTCTAAAACCGTAATCAGTCAATTCGACAAAGAGACAACTCCAATGGATTGGCTCGTTGAAGAGACTGAGAAGTGGTGCAAAGATAGAGCAATCTATATTGCAGTCATGGATTCTATTGAGGTTATCGATAAGAAATCTCAAAGGTCTACTGGTGAAATACCTGAACTTTTGAAAGATGCATTATCTGTATCATTTGACCAAAATATTGGTCATGACCAGATTGAAGATGCAGAAGCAAGATTTGAATTCTACCATACGGAAGAAGAGAAGATTCCGTTTGACTTAGAATACTTTAACAAGATTACTAAAGGTGGTCTTCCAAACAAAACACTTAATATATGTCTTGCAGGTACTGGTGTTGGTAAGTCCTTATTCATGTGTCATATGGCATCTGCTGGTTTGATGATGAACAAGAACATACTATACATTACACTTGAAATGTCAGAAGAAAGAATTGCAGAGAGAATCGATGCAAATACATTGAACATTCCTATGAAAGATTTACCTGATTTATCTAAGAAACAGTATGATAAAAAGATTGAAAAGATTGCACAAAAAACTAAAGGCAGACTTATCATCAAAGAATATCCTACTGCATCGGCACATGTCGGTCATTTTAGACATCTATTACAAGAACTAGAAATCAAAAAAGATTTCAAACCTGATATGATATTCATTGACTATCTAAACATTTGTTCTTCACATAGAATAAGACCAGGTGCAGGTGCAAACTCATACACATTAGTGAAGAGTATTGCAGAAGAACTTAGAGGACTTGCAGTAGAATTTGATGTACCAATTATGAGTGCAACTCAGACTACAAGAAGTGGTTTTGGTTCTACTGATATTGGTCTTGAAGATACTTCAGAATCATTTGGTTTACCTGCAACTGCAGACTTTATGTTTGCACTAATATCTTCAGAAGAACTAGAAGAGTTAGACCAAATGGTAGTCAAACAGTTAAAGAATAGATACAATGACCCAACAGTCTTCAAAAGATTCGTCATTGGTATCGATAGAAGTCGTATGAAGTTATACGATTGTGAACAAGATGCACAAGAGGAACTAGTAGATAGTGGCACAAATATCAGTGATGATGTACCAGTATTTGATAGAAACCGAGGTGCTGAAAAATACCAGGATTTCAATGTTTGATGATAAACTAATACAGAAACAATACGAAGAGTATAAAGAAAACTATGTAGAACCTGATGCAATAGGCAGGTCTATGATGAGAGATAGAATTACAGAAGACTTATCTTTTGTATCTCAAATGTCAGTAGAAGAATACACTTTGTACTTGAAGTATCAGGAGATACACCGTAAATATCCTACACATGAGATAGGAACTCTATTCGGTTCAGAGAAACAATTCGTAAATGAGAAACATGTAAAACTCATCAACGAAGTGAAGAGTAATATATGGATGCCTAATTCATATGAAGACTTTGAAAAACTAGAACCAGAATTGATATACACCTCAAAAGAAGGAGACGATAACTTCTCTGCAGGTTCATGGTCAGAAATCTGGAATTGTATCAGAACATTTACATCCACAATGAAGAACTCTTCTAACATCGGTAGAAATCTACACTATGTTGTCAGAGATAAACCAACAGGAAAATATCTTGGAGTTATCTGTATCACAGGTGATTTCATTGACTTGACTCCTCGTGATAATCATATCGGTTGGGAAAGAGATTTCAAAACCAACAGTGGTATTCTAAATCATTCATGTATTGGTTCTACAATTGTACCATTACAACCACTAGGGTATAACTATACAGGTGGAAAACTACTTGCACTTCTATGTCTATCAGATGATATACAGAAACAGTGGGAAGAAAACTATGGTAATAAACTAGTCAGTGTCACAACTACATCTTTGTATGGTAAATCCAAGACAGGTGGTTTATCACAATATGATAGACTCAAACATTGGAAGAAATGTGGATACTCAAATGGTTCTATGACATACGAATTGACCAAAGACACCGAACGCGAGATGCTGAAGTACGGAGAAAAAAACTATAACGATAGATTCTTCTCACTTTATGTAGCAACACGAGAGAATGGTCAACCTTGGAAAAGAGACCATAGAAATAGATTCAGAAGTTTTCTATTCCCTAAACTAGAAATACCTAAGAACATTATTCGTTCAGACCACCAAAGAGGTATCTATTGGTCTGCCTTGTATGATAACTCTAAAGAGTTTCTAAGAGGTGAGATTAAAGAAGACCAACTAGTTCGTTCACAAGACTTCTCTACAGAGGGTCTTACCACTCTATGGAAAGAGAAATACGCTGCCAAAAGAATCAATAATCTGATGAATTCAGAGAGACAACGACTAGATGATACTCTCTTCTACGATGATATTGCATTCATGTCATGGGATGAAACCAAACAAAAATATCTCGGACAAGTAGGTAGATAAGCGTTGCCATTACGCCTCTTTTTTTGTTATACTATGTATATAATGAAGAAGGAGAAAATATGTTAAACTTAATAATTCAAACCCAATACAAAGAGAACTATGCAGCTCATGATGAAGATTATGTGCATGGTGTTTCTGAGTCATATTGGAAGTTCAAAGGTGGGTCTTCGTATCTGATTACTGATATTGATTTCATCAATACAGAGTACCTTGAAGGTCTTGTTAATGAGACTGCATTCATTCACTCTTATGAGAATCCTGCGTCAATGGAATATGTCATTGATTGGGAACTTATTGACGAAGAGAATTTGTCAGACCACATTGAAGATTGGGAATCTCCTTATATCTTAGAGAAGAATGAGAAAGGTCATTGGACTTCTAAGAAAGTCACCGAGAATGGTGACTACGGTTACATGAGAAGTGAGATTCTCTCTAAGGTTCAAGTATGGACTTACGAACATGTCGATAAAGGCAACCTAGGTGGTAGTTATAATGTCGAGTATGTCATGGTAGATGGCACTAAAGTCGTGGGTGAAAAATCCCTTACTAAGTGGTTTGAATCATTGCAATCTCTCTCGGAGGTATCATAATGGAAAAGAATTACGCAGAAAGCATCGCAGAAGATATTGACGAGACTATTAGATTAGAGTACAGACTCGGTGGTAGTTTTACAGTACAGGAAGTTGAAACTCTTGTTCATCTGGCTTTAAGAGAATTTGACAGTTCTGTTATTAGTTTCAGTGAGGTACTAGAGTTAGTCGATTTCAATTTAATAGAGGATAATAATGTTATACAAAGATGAAAGATATAATAGAGAGTTTACAGGTCAAACCTCTACACAATTTACAGATATAGTTCCTCGTGCAAAAGGACTTAAATTCCTATACTTTACAGAAATAGATATCAATGATATCGACTATGATGGTTCTGATGAAGACTTAGCAAGGAAAGAGGGTGCAATCGTTCAGAATGCTGAAGGATTTGCAATCATGTTGAGAAACGGAAAGTATAAACCTCTTAACTATGAACCACCAGTTGTTTTCTTTGATGAAAAAACAGGTAAGTATATTTGTGATAACGGAAGAACAAGATACAATGGTCATAAAATTGCAAAGTTTGGTAAGATATTTGTTGCAGTTGTTGAGTTTGTTGAATATGATGGTTTACCAGGAAATTATTGGGCAGGTGTTTATGCCTCTACTTCAAACGCAGAAGAAACAGAAGATTATATAAAATCAGCAAGAACTACTGCTGATATTGCTTTCTCTGCTTCAAAGTTGATTGAAGAAAACAATTTATTAGTTGCCTTAACTCCAACAGGGAAAGCACAAAAGACTGATGAAAATACTGCAATTATCTGGAAAGTTTTACAAGATTTAAAAGTAAGAGATAAAAAGAGTTATTGGGTTGAGTCTGTTTATGCAGAGATTGGTAAAGGTGAAACTATCAAAGTTTATCAGAGACATGAGTTAGTAGATGCACCTAAGAAGATACAACCAAATATTGTTTTATCTACACCAACAAAGATGCAATCAGTTGATAATACTATCTACTATGTTGCAAAGTTCAATGGTGTGGGTGGTGAAAGTATAGGTTCCGATAGAGACTATGACCCGCGTGTATTCGATATCATTATGAAAATGAGAAAGGTGAATCCTACTACTAATATTTGTTTGATATGTCATTACGACAAAGTATCAACAACACAATTAGATGTGTTAAGAGAATATAAAACTAATCACATGTTTGTAGACCAAACAAATAAGAATATTGATAACTTAAACATGTTGAAAGGTGAGAATCAAGAACATGTTGATAACGATTATTTTGATTGGTTAGACATTGTTCACTTACCACAAAAAACTAAATCAGAGAGTAAAAATGAATTTTTCAGAATATAGAAGATACGAATTAACAGACGCACAATGGTCAAGAATTGAACCATGGGCTCATTCACTTTGGCTTGGAGTCAATGCTCAAATGCCATTATGGAAGAGTAATCAACCAGTGTTTCAACCAATCTGGAGAAATACTATGTATCAAGGATTATGTAAGGCAATACAGATTGAATTACCATACACATTATCTACTGCAGATAAGTCAAAGAAAGCAACCTTTGACCATGTATACTCACCAGGTCCACACTCAGATGTAATTGTCGAATACTCAGATGAGTTCTTATCAGGAGAGTTTAATAGAGATTGTCTCTTTGTTGCATGGTTTCATTTTATGTGTCATGGTATTAAAGTATCAAATACGATTAATACTGAATTGAGAGGAATGAACGGTAAAATTTTACAGAAAGATAAGTATAATCTAGTTTTAACAGAGAATCCAGATTGGTCTTTCATTGAGAAATTTGAAAACGGTGGTTTGGAAATATATAATTCAGACCCTATTTTCTATACTGAGACTTATACAGAGTATGAGTCAAGGTCAATAAATACATAAATAGATGTATACATTATGTATTTAGTATTATGGCAAAGAATTTAAAAAGCGAAGAAGTAATCAATATGATATCAAAGAAGATAGCTTTGAAGAAAGAACTTCGCACAGCAAAACAGGACTCGGATGATATCAAATCCAAAGAAATTAATAAAAAAATTTCTAAAATAGAGACTAAATTGCACTCCACTCCGCTTTCTAAAACCTAAATACTTCTATAAAAACCTAGTTAGAGGAATCAAATGGGCGTATATCAAGACGAAATAGACAACACAATTCAACCTGCTATTGACAAAAAGACAGCTGAGTTGGCTGAAATCAATGTAAAACTTGCATTCTTTGAATCATTAGCTGCAGATGTGACTGTAGACCAGTTTCATACAGCTGCCTTGGCACATGGAGATGCTGTAGTCAGTGACATGGGTGTCGATGGTGATAGAAGTGGAATTACCGATGCACAAATTAGAACTGAAGTTGCAGACCTAATAACTTATTGTAAAGTTATGAATGGTACACACTCATCAGTTACCTCATTTAAAGAACACACTGTTAAAGGTGATGATAGTTCAAAGAAATGGACTGCTGGTAATCTACAAGCAGACTTAGATGCATTAAACAGCAAGAAAACTACATGGGCTGCTAAAGAAACAGATGCAACAGATATAACATCATATGATGTTGTTGCACAACCAGTAGACTAACACAACTTCCAAAACACATAAATAGTAGACAAACACATTAAAAAGGTGTATAATCTACTATTATGGGCGCAAAAAATCTACATTTAGAACACTTAGAAGACGAGATTATCAATCAAGGGATTGATGGTGGTCGTGGTGCAATAAACTTTCTACAAGGTTTAAGAGACATGTTGAAAGGAAATTCTAACAGTTCTGTAAACATGACTGTTAAATGGGATGGTGCACCTGCAATCTTTTGTGGAAAACATCCAGAGACAAGTCAATTCTTCGTTGCAAAGAAATCACTATTCAATAAGACACCATTGTTCTATACTTCAGAACAAGAAATCAACGATGCATCTGAACTCTCAGGTCAATTAAAAGAAAAGTTTCTAACATCATTTAAATATCTATCTAAGTTATCTTGGAATACAATCATGCAAGGTGATTTGATGTACACCAACGATAAGAAAATGACTAAGATAGATGGTAAATCATTCATTACATTTCAACCAAATACAATCATGTATGCAGTAGATATAAACTCTAAGTTGGGTAAAACTATTGCAAGTTCTAAAATGGGAATTGTATTTCATACTACATACAGTGGTTCTACAATCGAAGATTTAGGTGCCAGTTTTGGTGCAAATACATCAAGTCTAGGTAGTTCATCAGATGTATGGGTAGATGATGCAACATATAAAGATGTGTCTGGAAACTCCACAATGACTGCAAAAGAAACACTTAAACTTACACAGGTCTTATCAGGAGTTGGTAAATCATTTCATGGTATCACTAAGAAAGACTTACAGAAGTTTATGGAATTACAGTCAACAATAAATCAAAAGGGTGCAGGTGCATCTTACAAGACATACTGTAATGCACAAATAAGAGGTGGGTCTTTTAAACCAACATATGCAGGATATATGAAACACTTTGAAAACTATTGGAGAGATAAAGTAGTTGGCAAAGTTAAAATGGAAAAGACTAAAGAGATTAAGAGAGAGATTGGTGAACAATTGTATAACGAACTTCGTGCATTGAACAAGTTCATTACTAATCTAACTAAGTTTATGGAAGGTCTTGTTGTTGCAAAACAGATAATCATTGTTGCCCTAAATAGAGTAAAGAGTATAGGAACTTTCAAAAAGACTGCAACAGGTTTTGAAGTTGTAAATCCTGAAGGTTATGTTGCAATAGATAAAACAGGAAGTGCAGTCAAATTAGTAGATAGAATGGAGTTTGCATACAATAACTTCACTGCACAAAAGAATTGGGATAAGTAATGAAAAAATTAAGTTCATTTTTAAAAGAAGGAAAAGATAAAGGTGTAGTATTCACCTTTGGTCGTTTCAATCCACCAACTACAGGTCATGCAAAGTTAGTAGACAAACTTAAAAAAGAATCAAGTGGTGGGTATCAAGTAATGTTATTCACATCACACTCAAATGACCCTAAGAAAAATCCACTATCACATAAAGACAAGATTAAGTACCTTCAAAAATTCTTTGGTAGAATAGTTGCAAATGTCGCTGCAAGAACTGTATTCGATATATGTAATGAACTACAGAAACAAAATTACAACAGAGTAAAAATGGTCGTTGGTTCAGATAGAGTCAAAGAGTTTGAGATGTTGTTAAAGAAATACAATGGTGTCAAAGCAAGACATGGATATTATAAGTTCGATGATATACAAATAGTATCTGCAGGAGAAAGAGACCCAGATGCCGATGATGTTTCAGGAATGAGTGCATCAAAACTCCGTGCCTTGGCAGAACAAGGTGATTTCGAAGCATTCTCTAAAGGAGTTCCTACAAGAAACAAAAAAGATATAGAGAATCTATACAAAGATATTCGTAAAGGTATGGGTATTGTTGAGTCAACACTACCAGACTATATGATAGAAGACTTAATAGACGAGGGAGTCTATGACCCAGGAACATTCAAAGCAGTGTTCTTAATGGGAGGTCCTGGTTCAGGTAAATCTACTGTTGTTAGAAAACTCGGTCTGAAAGCATTAGGGTTAAAACTTGTCAATACTGATACTGCTTTTGAATCAGGTCTAAAGAAAGCAGGATTATCCCTAGATTTAAGAAATATTGATTCAAATGTCAGAGATGGTATTCGTGCCAAGGCAAAAAAGATTACAGGTAATGCAATGGATAGATACATTAACGGCAGACTTGGTCTTATATTTGATACTACCAGTGCTAAATCATCTAAAATTGTAAACTATAAGAAGATGTTAGATGAATTAGGGTATGAGTACAAAATGATATATGTCAGTGCATCATTAGACAATGCTCAAAAACGAAATGAAAAGAGAGCAAGAAAATTACCACCTGAAATTGTAAAAGGTGATTGGGATTCAGCTCAAAAGAATCTAAAACAATTCAGAGGAATCTTTAAGAAAGACTTTATAGAAGTCTCAAACGATGATGATATAAAATCCTTAGATGCAAAGGCATCAAAACTTTATAGTTATCTACAAGGTTGGTCATCTAAATTTCCTGGTAACAAGAAGGCAACTTCTTGGAGAGAATACGAATTATTACTGAAGAAAAAAGGATAAATAGTTATTATGGATATATTAGACCAAAATATCGCCGAGGCAAAGAAAGTAGCACAAGATAAAGATGTGAAAACTCGTGACGGAACTCAACCTAAGAAATACTTCGATAAGAAAGGTGATGATAAACTTGCAAAGTCTACTAAACAAGATAGAGCAAGGCACTTCGAAAAGGGTGCAAAGAAAGACGATGATGATTCTAGTGCATATGAACCTGCTCCAGGTGATGCACAAGCAAAAACAAAACCCTCAAAACACACAAAGAAATTCAAAAAAATGTTCGGTGAAGATGCAGTTGCCGCTGCAAGATTGAAAGCAAACCAAGCAGACGAACAAGATAGACAAAAAGACAAACACGAAAGAGAAGTCGAAAAGTTAAAACAGAAACACGAAAAAGAAAACGACAAACAAAAGGCAGAAGACGAAAAAGAAAAAGAAAACGAGTTGATGCAAAAACAGAGAGAAGCACAACGAGAAGAAGTCGAATTAGAAGAAGAGGGTGCTGCCGATAAGTCACTCAAAAAGAAAGCCGACAAAACAGGCATATCTATGGGTATACTCAAACAAGTATACAAAAGAGGTGTCGCTGCATGGAGAACTGGTCATAGACCTGGCACAACTCCTGAGCAATGGGGACATGCAAGAGTAAATTCTTTTATCACTAAAGGTTCTGGCACATGGGGTAAGGCAGACAAAGACCTTGCAGATAAAGTTAGAGGTGAATCTATAGAAGAAAGACATTCAGATGTAATGAGAAAAAGAAATCAGTCTCAACAAAAGGCACATCAAAAAGCAATGATGAAGTCTGCAAAGAAGTCGATTAAAGACTATGATAGAAAAAATAAGAATAAGAATGAGGAGAAACTGGAAGAAGCATGCTGGGATGGTTATGTTCAGAAAGGATTCAAAACAAAAAATGGTAAACAAGTACCAAATTGTGTACCTATTAGTGAAGTCAATGAAGGTAAACTAGTCACTTCAGCTATAGATATCATTAAATTGATTACTAAAAAGGTTGGAGAAAGATTAGAAAAAGAGTATGCGAAAAATCCCGAGAAAGGCCTTGGTATGATTAACACTATCGGTTCAATGGTTGGTCATAAAGTGACTGATAAGTCACAAGAGAAAGGTAAACTATTCTTAAAGTTTGGTGAAGAAATGATGCCAGGTAAAGGTAATGTATCTGATGATGGTGTTTGTGAATTAGGAACAGATGATATCAGAAAGAAATATCAAGCAGACACACCAGGTCAGTCAGAAGAAGCATATATTAAAGAAACCGAAAAAGCATTTCACGAACAACAAGTGAGAGCAAAGAAAAACTTTAAAGATGTGTTTGGTAATCCATTAAAAGGTTATCCTGCAAATGAAGAATTTGAAGTAATAGACAAATAATTATGAAAACATTGAAAGAGGTTGCAATCGAGGAAACCCTAGATGCAATGCAATCCAATAAAACTAATCTTTTAGACAATCCATTTAGACTAGGTTCTATGATGTATTTCGAATGCATCAACGAGGCAAGAAGATTAGTATCAGAAAACAAATATACACTAACAGAAGTTGATAAAAACATCTTAGAAACTGATGTAGGGTCATTTGAAGTATATGAAGGTGAATTAGTGCCTTTAGACTGCCCTATGTTTGAAGAAGATGAAAAAGAACCAGAACTCAACTCACCTAAAGTTGGTGGTCCTAAAAAATATTATGTCTATGTAAAAGACGGAGACAAAATAAAGAAAATCACATGGGGTGATACAACAGGTCTTAAAGTCAAAATCAATAACAAAAAAGCTGCTGACTCATTTGCGGCAAGACATGATTGCAAAAATAAAACAGACAAAACAACAGCAGGATATTGGGCTTGCAGACTACCACACTATGCAAAACAACTAGGTTTAAGTGGTGGTGGAGACTTTTTCTGGTAAAACCTATATACCTGTATCATGACAAAACTATATCATACATATGCATACGAAAATAGATATGCAGAAGTCTTTAAACAAGAAAAAGGATTTGAAGTAGACCTTTATGAAGATAAAAAATTTGTGGAAACACGAGAAGTTCATGCTCATAGTGAATCATATGCAGAAGATGTCGCAGACAATTGGGTACAAGGACTAATACCCACACCTGTAAAAGAAGGCAGTTTTTATGGTTACAAAGAAAAGAACGATAATTTTTATCCTGGATTAGATGACTAAACCATATAAAGAAGAGATTTTAGAACAACACGGAACAGGTAAAATGTTCAAAGTTAGAACTTTTGAACATACGGTAGAAGGTGATAAACTTGTTTGGCATAGAGATAAACAAAATCGAAGTGTTCATGTGTTAAGTGGAAATGGGTGGAAACTACAGAAAGATGATGCTTTACCTGAAGATTTGACAGTCGGAAAGGATTATTTCATCATGAAGAATAGTTACCATAGATTAATCAAAGGGGGAGATAACCTAGTTATTCGCATAGAAGAGTAGGCATCGAACTAAAATATATTATAAATAATACTATGAGTTATAAGTCAGAAAACTGGAAAGATAAACTAGAAGAAGTTCGTATGCATGTTGCCTTAAAAGAAGGCAGTGTGGCAAAAACTGCGGATGATATTCTAAGTGACCAAATAGATGAGGAACTTGCAACCTTTTTTGTAGAAGATACACAAGAAGTCATTTTAGAAGCATCTTCTGGTTCAATGATTGATAAGTTATTCAATCTTAAAGGTGATAAAGACGCTCAATATGGTGTTGCAAAGATGCTAAGTATGACTGGTGTTAAAGTTGTACAACAAATGCAGAAGCAAAATCCAAAAGGATTTACAAGTCTTGTTGTTCAATTAGGTAAAGAAAAGAAGATTACATTACCAACAGACAGTAAACTACAGAAAATGTTTAAAGATGCAGGTGTCAAACCTCTACCAGAAGAAACAGTAGTAGAAGTTAAAGAAGAGAAACTTTCTGTTGAAAGAACAATAACAAAACTCACTGAAAAGAACATGTTAGGTCGTTTATCTAAGTCCCTTAGACTGGATGAAGAAGGCAAAGAAAAATTATTCAATTATTTCGATAAAGGGGAATTAGAACAATGAAATTTACAACACTAGGGTTATCAAGTGACCTATTAGAAGCATCTAAATCAGTTTTAGAAGGTTCTAAAGAATATCAAGACTTTTTCAAGTCAGCACTTAAAAAATTTGGTGTGACTTCACCCGCTGAATTCAAATCAGACGAAGAGAAAAAGAAATTCTTTGACTATGTAGACAAAAACTACAAAGGTAAAAACGAAGAAATCTCTGTTGAAGGCAAGATTAAATATCGTGGAAACCTAAAAGACTTAAAAAACTCTAACGAGATAGACGAAGCAAAACCGTCAAAGAAATTTATTAAACTCGGTGATAACGCCGAAAAAAAAAATCTAACGACTGAAAAACTAAATCCTAAGAAGCAGGAACAAATCATTGACTTATATAATAAGTTAATGGATGTGAAACACGGTAGTTCTGAGTTCAAAAAGATGAAAGACCAAATTGCTAAACTTCAATCAGAAGAAGTAGTTTCAGAATCATCAAGAGATTATTACAAACAAGTAGATGCTCTTACCAATAAACATGGTGAAGAAAAAGCATTTGTTTATAAATCACCTAAACTCAATAAAATAGTAAAGGAACTACAAAAAGTCATCAAAGATGAAGTCAAAGCAGGTTTCAAAGATTCTAAAAAACAAGGTGAAGTAGTAATAAAACAATTACAAAAATTAGAAGTAATGGCATACGATGGAACTATCGTTATGACAAACAAACAACACTCTAACTTCAAATTTGATGGTGACACTGCATTCAGAGAAGAAATGGCAGAAATCATCATGCAAGACGATATACTATCATACGCAATATTTGGAGAGTAGAATGAATCTATTTCATGAAGCAAAGAAAGTTTTAGACAAAGATGGTAAAGTAAATCCATTAGGTCCTTACGGTAAGATGAAACTTACTGGTCAAGAAGTTGCAAATTACTTCAGAAAAAACAAAGTATCAGATGCAAAAGTTAAAAAGGCAGTAGAAGTTGCACTTGACATGTCTGGTGCAGATACTATAGCAAGACAAGAAATCAAAAAGTTCTACGGTGATAAGATTCTCAAATCAAAAGAAGTTCAGAATGCATTACAGTATGCAAACGAAGAAACTATTATAGAGAGAATGAAGATGAAAGATATCTTCAAGAAACACAAAAGAGAACTTACAAAAGCATACAAATCTGGAGACCTATCTTTCATGTCACCAGCAGCCAGAAAAGCAGAAGACGACTTAATGCAGTGGGCAATGGATAACGGTGAAGTTAAAACCGATGACCCAGACGACTTTTTTGATTGGTTATCTCGTGACTTAGAAGATATAGTTAAGGGTAAAATCAAAGAAGATGTTTCTGAGAAATTCTCTCCTTACCTTTCACAACAATTTCCTAGATGTGTAGACTTCTACATTCAATTCAGAGGTGGTAAAGGAGACAGAATCACTTCAGAAGAGAATAAGAAAGACTTCATTAAAGCAACAGATATGATTGATGCATACTGTAAGAAAAACAAAATCAAACAAAAACCAGTTTACTCAACACCAATGGAAGGTTCAAGTGCATACAAAGTCGGTCTTATGATTGACCCAACATATAGTAAAACAGATGACTATAAAAATGGTGTGGACTTACAACCTCTATATGTTGCATTAAGTAAACTAAAGACTGCAGAAGACCACGGTGGTGGTTGGGATAAACTTGCAGAAGAAACATTCAATTCACCAATTCAAGAAAACTATAGAAAACTTGCAAAACATGGTATGGGAACAGAGACACCTAAGTCAATCAAAGTTGGAACAGAAATTGATTATTACCAAAAAGATGGTGCAAAGTACATGGGTAAAGTCACTAAGATGTCAAGACAATCTTACACTGTAAGAGATGACAAGACTAAGAAAGACCATGAGTTCTTATATCATGACAGAATTAAAGCTGCAAAACTTCTAAAACAAGGTGATAACATATCAGAAGAGATTACAGAAGAAAAAATGGGTCTCTCAACAAGATTATACAAACAGTTCAAAAAAGACATAGACAAAATCATGAAGAAACATGATGCATATGTCTCAGACTCAAAGAATGATTATACACAAATCTCATCTCCAAAACCAATGGCTGGTGGATTTAAGAAAGACTTATTTAAGTTGCTGGGTATGACTGAAGAAAATATATCAGAAAAAGTAGAATATGTTGAATACAAATTCAGAAACAAAAGAGATGCTCAGAAAGCATTAGACTACTTTAAAAGACAACAGTTAATCAAACTAGACATCAACGATGACGGATTAAGTCAATTTGAACTAGCAATCGATGCCGGTAAAAACGACATGACTAAACAACACAAAGAAGTTATGAAAATGTTAAAACCAAAAGTTATGACACAAGAAGCAGTATCAGTAGCACAACAGGCGGCAATAGCAATCGATAGAAAAGAAAAGAGAAGTAAAGGTGCATACAAAAATGTTATGGATTCTTACAGACAAATGTGGCAAGATGCCTCTATCGAAGAAGGCAAGTACCTAAAATACTCAAACTTATTATTGAAGAAAGCAAAAGAGATGGAAGCAATCGACAAAGCACAAAACAAGTCAAAGGTTAAAAATCCTTCATTGAATGCTCTAAAAGCAATCAATAAAGAAATCGAAGCTGAGATGAAGAAACTTGGTATTAAAGAATCAATCAATGAAGAAATGATTACTTACAGAGTTAAGAAGATGCAAAAACCTGAAGAACAGAAATTTACTCGTTCTGCAAAAATGATGGGTTTAAAGATTACTATGGACAAAGGTAAAGATGATACAGTAATCGTTATGAGTGGAACTAAGAAGAAACTCAGAGACTTTGATGCAATTGCAAGAGGTAAATCATCATTTGGTGACCCTTCAACAATCACACATTTTGACGAGAAGTAATATGACATATAAAAGTCTAGTACAAGTAATTAAAGAACACAATGATGGCAAAGAAGAAATCATTGAAAGAATAAACTTTCATGGGAAAAGTCCTGCAGAAAAGAAAGGTTCTGAGTTCGATAGAAAATTAGAAATCAATGGTTATAAAAAGATTTTAAAGACTATTGAGAAGATTAACAAAGACCACGAGAAGTTTCAATATAACAATCGTGCAGACGGACCATCTAATATATTTAAAGGCCTACAACAAGTTGAAAGAACATGTTATGACTTGATACGAGAAATTGAACAAGGCAAATGGGATGGTAAAGTGGACTTAGAAGAGTAATGAAACCAACTAAGGCAGACATAGAAACAGTTCTAACAACAGATGCAAGATACAAAGTCTTCAAAGAGAAGATTAGAAAACTTGGTTATGTCAAAGAGAAAGCTACAGAAGTTAGAAAAGTTATGGAAAGACAATCAGATTTCTCAATGATGTCTGATGCAGGAAACAAGAAGATTGCTCGTGCAGTTGCACAAGCAAAGAATGAGAAAGACCTCGAAGCAAAGTTAGATAAAATATCTAAAATGGCAGGTGGGAAATACTCAGAAGCTTCAGAAGATGAAGTCATGCAAAGGGCTCTCGATGCATGGAATGATAAGTCCAGTGGTTCGGCTGCTTGGGCAGACAATAACATCTTCGTTCAGTTAAAGAAATTTACTGATACAAAGAGAGATGGTGAAATCCAAACTAAAGATAATAAGAAAACTAAGGTAAAAGGCAAAGATGCAGCGTTAGTTCATGACACTTTAATGAAGGTTAAAGCACCAATAAGGGATAAATACATTAGATTATTAGCAAAAGATGCTAAATCTTTCAAAAAAACATATGATGCTATATTAAAAGTTGCATCATAATAGAATTTAAAAACTGGAGAAAAACATGGCACTATGGGGACATACAAGCGGAAGCGAATCAAAACCAAATTGGTTAACCGATGCTGAAAAAACAAACACTCAAGCCAAACCATATGGCTGGGAATTAAAGAAAATCGTGGGAGCAAGAACCTTGACTGAAACATTAGTTGCATGGTCAAGTTCAGCACTTACAACTGCACTTGGAGCTGCAAACATCACTGATATTGATTGGAACATCTCTACTTTTGATAAATCAGCAGGTGGAACACTATCTGTTAAAGTAGTATTCAACGAAGCAGTCGATGTGACTGGTTCACCTACACTTACAGTAGTTAATAGTGTAAATGCAAATCATGTATTAACATACTTATCAGGTTCAGGTACTAACGAACTTACATTCGCATTAGGAATTGCAGCTGCAAATGCCGCAACTGATGCTAACGATGTACTTTCAATTGGTGCTAACGCAGTTGCATTGAACGGTGGAACAATTAAAGACACAGGTACTTCAACTGTATCAACAATTACCTCAGTAGCAGGTATTGGTACAGCAGCTGGTACAATTACTGTAGTAGCGTAAGTCAATTAAATGGCTTATGTCACTGTAGCAGGTTCGAATAACATATGGGAGTATGAAAATACTGCAACTAAATCAGATGCAGATACATACTCCGATTCGAATGGTACAATTGCAGACGGTATTAGAACATTTACATCAATTGGTGGTAATACTGAAAGAGTCTACATTAAGTGTAGAAAAATTGGTGAAACAATAATTCGTGGTGAGTTAAATAAAAACTATTACGATAATCAATAGGGAAAATTATGAAAACATTTAAAAACTTTTTATTCGAAGATTCAGGACTTGAAAATGGTCAAGCACCTTATGAATTAGACGATGCAGATGTTGTTGCGAGAGTAAACGCAGTCTTAGGACATGTTGCAGTGTCAGAATACATGAATCCACAGGCAGCCGTTGAACAGATGAAGTCAAAACTTTCACAAATCGGTTTGAATCCAGTTTCAAACGAAGATATGGAGTTTTCTGAGTCAGGTGAATTTGATTTAAACTTCTCTCGTTATGGTGAAATCATGGGTAAATCAGTAGATACACCATATGACGAAATAGAAAAAGAAGAGAAGATTGTTTCACTTAAAGTTAAGTATGAAATGTTAGAAAACGGTTCATACAAGGTATACGGTTCTATCTAAAATGACAAGACAACTACTCGAAGACATCAGGTCTCAACTCCTAGGTGAAGCAGCCAAAATCATTCTGAAAGATAAAGAAATGAAAGATGTTCAGAAAGTAGTTTCTCGAGCAATTGGTAAGAATGCTGATTACAGAATGGGTGATTCTGATTATCATACTGGTGCAATAGATTTTGGTGGTCAAGGCAAATATGATATATTCGTTGGTTCACAAGATAATGATGGTGAATTACCATACAAGGTGTCAGTCGAAGACTCACAAGATGGCGACTACATCGAGGGTGATACTGCAAATGACTATAAAAGTATGATAAAACTTGTTACCAAACTTGCAAAGAAACATAAGAAAGGACTGACCTCAGAGTAATTTCTTTCTCTACACTATATACTAGTGTAAACACAAAATTTATTATATTATGGGTCTATTTGACAAATTAACAGCAAAGAACTTTAGTGCATTCGCACTGCAAAACTACGATGACCCTCAATGCACCGACATTGAGGACTTCGAAGAAGACTTACGAAGATTCCGATATCTAAAACGATTATTACATCGTTATCACGAAAATGGTGAAATGAGAGAAAGACTCATGTTAAACCACCTTATAACACTATTCAATGTCTTTGGTTTTGAGGCATGTATGAGAATGTTAAAGTTTAAAATCAAAGAAGACTCATATTGGCCAAGTGTCAAAACAATGTTATTGTATCTAGGATATATCGATGAAAGTTGGAATACTGATATAAATATTGATTTTGAACTTGCAGAAAGATTAAGGGAATTATAAGCTACTGTAGCTCATTCGGTAGAGCAGCTGATTTGTAATCAGCAGGTAGTCAGTTCGATTCTGACCAGTAGCTCCAGATTATATAAATAGAAGTATGGGTATAATAAACACACTAGTAGTATTCAAGGTTCTAAAAATGCTTGTGACAAAGTGGAAAGACTTTGACGCATTTAAACTAGGACTCATAGATAAGAATGGTAATCGTATCAAGTCTAAAGGGTTAAACACTGCCGCAGAAAAAGATGCATTGGATATGTTGACTAGACTTGTATTCAATATCAAAAGAATCATACAAAAAGTACCATTCGGTAAGACTGCATTTGCCTCTTACGCAATTGCACTTGCACTTCTAAAAGAACAACAAAACCTAAATGCAGAACAGATGGAAGAACTATGTGAAAAGTTCTATAGACATCTTAAAGATGAAAATGTTTTAGAGGCAGAGATGTTATCAGAGGCACATAAAGTAGGAACTCTGAACTTAGGAGAAACATACGGTCTAAAAAGACAACTCAAACAGAATTTTGATGAACAAGGAGATTTTATCGTATATCCCGAAAAAACACCTGTTCATATATTACAAGAACATAGTCTCATATTTGGTATAACATGTTATATTGGTTATATCGATGAGCATAGAGTATTGGTGACACAAGACGATGTATATTAAAGAAGTATTAGAAATAGACAATCTTCAATATGGTAAAATAACCAAAGAGTTTAAACCAAAAGAAGCAAAGAAACTATTCAGAGATGGTTGGATGGAAGACATTGATGTCACACCACCACCTGCAAACTCATCAACACAAACAAAAAGAGAGATAGAAGGCATGGTAAAAAACATGCAGAACTTATCAGACGAACAGAAGAAAGCATACATCAATACAGACCATGATACATCATATTATATGAAAGAGTATATGTCTAATAATGACCTGTCGTGGGAACTAGATGATATAGAAAAGATTACAGATGCAGCTAAACATATTGGTAGACACTATAAGATTGAGTTTCAAAGACCTAGACCAAGACAAGTTGCAGAGAAACTAGGCATCAAATATGACTACATGGAGACTGATACAACTGATTCACCTTCATATCCGTCTAATCATGCCCTACAGGCAAAGGTAGTTGCACATTATTACAGTTCAATCTATCCAGAACACAAAACAAATTTACATTTAAATGCAGAGAAATCTGCACAAGGAAGAATTGATGCAGGAGTTCATTATCCTTCCGATAAAATGTGTGCATATCAAATTGCAGACCAAGTTATGAAGTATTTCAAATACACAAAACTTGAAGAGGACGCACCTATAAATGCAACAGGTTCATCGGTATCTACCAATGTACCCATAGTGAGGAAGAAAAACAAGTATGAACCATCAAAACTGTTTGACCTCATTAAGAAATACTCCAAGTAAATTATGAATAAATTTTTGAATTACCTCGCCCTATTTACCTCTATGTCAATCGCAGGCATAGCTGCGTATTTCTCCGTGATTGGTCTTGCTACTATATTTGCAGGTGCTTTCTTAGGTGTTGTTGTTATGGCAGGTGCTTTGGAATTTGGTAAGATTGTGACGGCTGCCTATCTACATCTATATTGGGATAGACTAAACTACATGAAATACTATCTCACATTCTCAGTATTCATATTGATGTTAATCACATCACTTGGTATATTTGGTTACCTTGCAAAGGCAAGTTCAGATACATCATATAAAACATCAGTTGCACAATCAGAACTTCAGAAAATAGATGGTAAAATACTCCGAACCGGCAACTCGATTTCCCTTTTAGAGGAAAGAATGAATTCCCTTGGAACTTCCAAGATAGATGTGTCAGAATCAATTCGACAACAAGAGGTCATCAGAGATGGTGCATGGGAAAGAGTTCAAGGAGATATAGACTATGCACAAGTTCAGATAGAAAGTCTTAGAACTCAGATGACTTCCTTAGATACTGCAGTCAATGAATTAAGAAACAAAGGTGTTGAGGTTATCACCACCGATGAAGGAGGTCTCTTCCAAGGTGATGAGAAGCAGACAATCGACTATGTTGCACAGGCAAATACATTGTTTGAACAACAATCAGAACAAAGACAACAAATAAGAACTGATATATCACAACAACAATCAAACATAGACAAGTATAGAACACAAGCACAAACAACTATAGACAATGCCAATGATGAGATTAAGAGACTTCAGATATCATCTACAGGAGATGCAGATGATATTATCAATAGAACCACAGAATACCAGTTGCAGATAGATGACTTATATGATACAATAAGTGTATACAAAGAAGAAAGATTCCCATTTGAACAGGAGATACTAAATTTTGAGAGAGAAGTTGGACCTATTAAATATGTCGCTGAAGTCATATACGGTCAGGAAACTGCCAGAGATTATCTCGATAACGCAATACGATGGGTTATATTTGCTATTATATTTGTGTTTGACCCTTTGGCCATTCTACTCTTAATCACATCAATTGGTCTTATAGCACACCCTAAGACAGGTACAATTAAACCAAAAACTGTAGAGAATAGATATGTTTTACAAGTACCAAAAGATAAGATTCTAAACATGAAAAAGCCTAAATAAAACTGTTAAATTTAACATTTAGGAGAACAACATGGCAGCACCAGAAGGATACTCTACACCTACGATTCCAGGAATGGATGACTTAGCAGGTAGAAAAGCATGGTTTGAAGGAGCAGGAGCACCTGCAAAACCTAGTGGTTACGATTCAATGGCGGCAGATGCACCAGAAAAAGTTGCATACGACGCTTCAGTGACTACAAACACAGCTCAAATCGCCGAAGTACAAACACTTATAGACGGCTAAAAACCACTTGTAATTCCAGACTAATCATAGTATAATAGTAGTTATGCTATGGTTAGAAAGGAAATACCTTTCAATGGTCGTGTCAAATCTTGACTTGGCCAAATGGAAGAACGATAATACATTGAATCACCGATGTCCGTATTGTGGTGACTCATCAAAAAATCAACATAAAGCACGAGGATATCATTTTGCATTAGAACAAAGTTTTATCTTCAAATGTCACAATTGTGGCAAGTCCACTTCATCAGTGAACTTTTTGAAAGATAATTTTCCTGTGATACACAAAGAGTATATTAAAGAATGGTTAAAAGAAAGTGGAAAAGGTCCGAAACGACAACAAAAAATGCCTTCATCGAATGCATTCAAGTTTACTCCCAATCCAGATTTACTAAATAAAAATGTTGAGTCAATGTCTGTAGAAAATCTCAAAGCAGTTTGTCATGGTGCATATGATAGAATTGTAAGTAGAGACTATTTACAGGCAAGAAACATACCAGATGAAGTAATTAAGAAACTCTGGTTTGTAGACAACGCACAAGTTCTATCTCATCTACACACTAAGTATAGAGAGAGAGTTCTTGGAAATGACCCAAGAGTCATTCTGCCATTCGTTAGTGAGAGTGGGGAGTTATTAGGGGTAACAGGTCGTGCAATCAATGATTCACCACTTCGTTATTTAACTATGAGATTCCAAGATGATGTTCCACTCATCTTCAACTATAATAATGTGGACAAATCAAAGACTATCTATGTCACTGAGGGACCGATAGACAGTCTATTCCTACCCAACTCTATAGCAGTTGCAGGTAGTGATTTCAAGAAGATAGATGATAGTATAAAAGAAAAAGCAATACTCATTTATGACAATGAACCAAGAAATACAGAGATATTAAAAAAGATAGACGAAGTTATTGATTTAGGTTGGTCAGTATGCCTCTGGTCAGACAGAAGAGTAAACGGACTAAAAGATATTAACGACATGATACAAAGTGGATTGACAGCACTAGATATAACTGATATAATTACTTCTAATACATATAATGGTCTCTCAGCGAAATTGAAATTTAAGGAGTATAAGAAGAAGTGAATTCAGAAATAAAAGTAGTTAAGTCAGATGGTGCAAAGGTTGAGATAGACCTAGATAAAATACATAGAATGGTACATAAGGCATGTAAAGACCTTGCAGGTGTATCAGAATCATTAGTAGAAATGAATAGTGGTCTACAATTTTATGACGGTATTACCACAAAAGATATTCAACAAATTTTAGTAAAAAGTGCAAGTGATTTAATCTCACTTGATTCACCAAACTATCAATTTGTAGCAGCGAGACTATTACTATTCGGCATTCAGAAACAAGTATTCAATACAAAGTGGAAAGATTCAACAATCTATCCACAACTTAAAGAGATAGTAGAAAGAAATATTGATTATGGGGTTTACGACAAAGAAATCCTAAATCATTACAGTGATGAAGAGTTTGATAAAGTAAACTCCTACATCAGACACAACAGAGACTTCGATTTTACATATGCGGGATTGCAACAGGTTGTTGACAAATATCTTGTACAAGATAGGTCAGTTAATCTAGTCTATGAGACACCTCAATTCATGTATATGTTAATTTCAATGACTCTATTTCAAAACTATGACGATGATAAAAGGTTAGACTATGTCAAAAGATACTACGACGCAATCTCAACATTTAAAATATCTATCCCAACGCCGATTATGGCAGGAGTTAGAACACCACTTAGACAATTTGCATCATGTGTTCTTGTCGACTCAGACGACACGCTCGATTCTCTATTCAGCAGTGATATGGCCATTGGACGCTATGTTGCACAAAGGGCAGGAATCGGAATTAACGCAGGAAGAATTAGAGGCCTTGGTTCAAAGATTAGAGGTGGTGAAGTTCAACATACAGGAGTTATCCCTTTCCTTAAAAAATTTGAAGCAACAGTTAGAAGTTGCACACAAAATGGTGTTCGAGGAGGCAGTGCAACAGTTCATTTCCCAATCTGGCACCAAGAAATAGAAGACATTCTAGTATTAAAGAACAATAAAGGCACTGAAGATAACAGAGTACGAAAACTATATTACTCTATTCAGTTGTCAGAGATATTCTATAA
>Ga0102855_1000207_pt1 | contig 21543 bp, 8 predicted proteins | sample Colrivmet1370B02_FD_78450 | JGI IMG/M metagenome (GOLD analysis project Ga0102855, IMG submission 78450) | Estuarine microbial communities from the Columbia River estuary - metaG 1370B-02 | ecosystem: Environmental > Aquatic > Marine > Intertidal zone > Estuary | place: USA: Columbia River...
AAGCCTGGAATGAAGGTAATTGATGCATGCGCAGGAGCTGGTGGTAAAACTTTGCACATGGCCGTACTTATGAAAAATAAGGGGAATATAATTGCGATTGATAATTATGATGAAAAACTAACACAATTAATGAAACGTGCAAATCGTAATCGAGTAAATATTATTCAAACTCACAGTTCTGAAAAACTTGAAATTTTTAAGTTAAACATGAATAAAGCTGACGTTGTTTTAGTTGATGCTCCTTGTAGCGGATTGGGGGTGCTACGTCGTAACCCAGCTGCAAAATGGCATATGAATCTTAATAAAATTGAATCATTAGCGTTTCTTCAGCAAAAAATTATAAAAAAAAATGCACCTCTTGTTAAGAGGGGAGGAGTATTAGTTTACGCAACTTGCTCTATTTTAAAACAAGAAAATGAATCTCAAATTGAAGCCTTTTTAAAAACCCCTGAAGGAGAACGGTTTTCATTAGAAAAGGAAAAAACTTATTTGGCTCATAAAACAGGTTTTGATGGGTTTTATATTGCCCGTTTAATTGCTCAATAACCTGTGAATAAATAAGGTAAAAAGGTTAAAGATTGAGGACGAATTACGGTACAAAATAAATTATTTTTACCATACAATTTTAAGCTTATGATCCTGTTTTTTGGTAAACCAAAAAATCCTATTACTGCGCTGCAAATCGAGACAAAACTTGAAGATGTAGCAATTGAAAAAATAGTTTGGCTATTAGATGCTCCTTGGTTAGATAAAGAATCAATTTCTGGTACATTTATTGGGCCACGTGCAACAATGATAACTCCATGGAGTACGAACGCTGTTGAAATTACTCAAAATATGGGGATTCAAGGTATCATTAGAATTGAACAATTTACCCCCTCTCAAAACTACAATCAATTTGACCCAATGCTTTTTGAAAAGTACGAGGGTCTTTCAACGACAATTTTCGATGTTAATATAGATCCCGAATCTGTTATTGAGATTAAAGATATTAGCACCTACAACAAAAAAGAAGGCTTGTCTTTGAATTTAGAGGAAGTGAATTATTTAGAGTCTTTATCAATTGGTTTAAAAAGATCGCTCACCGATTCTGAAGTATTTGGTTTTTCTCAAGTGAACTCTGAACACTGTCGTCATAAAATCTTTAATGGAACGTTTATTATTGATGGTGAAACGAAACCTGATAGTCTTTTTAAGTTAATCAAAAAAACATCTAAGGCACATCCCAACACCATTGTTTCTGCCTACAAAGACAATGTAGCGTTTGTGAAAGGAGTTACTATTGAGCAATTTGCTCCAAGCAAACCTGACATGCCAAGTAGCTATGTAACTAAAGAGGTGAAAAGCATCATTTCGCTAAAAGCAGAAACACATAATTTTCCAACTACTGTAGAACCTTTTAATGGTGCAGCTACAGGATCTGGAGGTGAAATTAGAGATCGTTTAGCTGGAGGTCAAGGTTCTATTCCCCTTGCAGGAACCGCTGTTTATATGACTCCTTACTCTAGAGTTTCAGATAATAGAACCTGGGAAAATGCTTTTCCTGAACGCCCTTGGCGTTACCAGACACCTCTTGATATTTTAATCAAAGCTTCAAATGGAGCTTCTGATTTTGGAAATAAGTTTGGACAACCACTAATTGCAGGATCATTGCTCACCTTTGAGCACCAAGAAAAAGAAATGCAATGGGGCTATGACAAAGTAGTTATGTTAGCTGGAGGTGTTGGAATGGGAATTGCAAATCAAGCATTAAAAGAAAAGCCCACCGCAGGGGACCTTATTATTATTTTAGGAGGTGATAACTACAGAATAGGAATGGGAGGTGCAGCTGTTTCTTCTGTTAATACTGGTACTCTTGATAATTCCATAGAGCTAAATGCGGTACAGCGTTCCAATCCGGAAATGCAAAAAAGAGTAGCTAACACGATTCGTGCCCTTGTAGAAACAGGAGAAAATCCAATCGTGTCTATTCATGACCATGGAGCAGGAGGACATTTAAATTGTCTGTCTGAATTGGTAGAGGAAACCGGAGGAACTATATATATAAACCAACTCCCTGTTGGAGATCCTACCCTTTCTTCTAAAGAAATTATTGGCAATGAATCCCAAGAACGAATGGGGCTCATAATAAATCCGAAAGATCAAGCATTTCTTCAAAGAATAGCAGCCAGAGAACGAGCACCTATGTATATTGTAGGGTCTGTAACTGAAGACCATCAGTTTGTTTTTATTGATGATAAAAATGAATGCAAGCCCATAGATCTTCATTTAGATGCTTTGTTTGGAAGTTCTCCCAAAACCATCATGAAAGACAAGCATCAAAAAATAAATTTTGAATCAATTGCTTTGGATGAAAAGTTATTGTTTGGTTATTTAGAAAAAGTACTTAGTCTTGAAGCGGTTGCTTGTAAAGATTGGTTAACAAACAAAGTTGACCGATGCGTTAGCGGGCGTGTTGCTCAACAACAAACGGTGGGAGAACTCCAGATTCCATTAAGTAATTGTGGGGTAGTTGCATTGGATTATAAAGGAAAGAAGGGAATCGCTACCGCAATTGGTCACGCCCCCATCCCTGGACTTATTGATCCAGCAAAAGGAAGTGTTTTAGCAATTGCAGAAAGTTTAACTAATATAATTTGGGCTCCTATATTAGGAGGTCTTAGCTCAGTAAGTCTCTCTGCAAACTGGATGTGGGCTTGTAATAATCCAGGGGAAGATGCTCGCCTTTACGATGCCGTAGAGGCTTGTTCTGACTTTGCGATAGCTCTAGGGATTAATATTCCCACTGGGAAAGATTCACTTTCCATGAAACAAGAATATAAACAAGGAAAAGTTACCGCCCCTGGAACTGTGATTATTTCGGCAGGCGCTCCTTGTTCTGATATTACAAAGGTTGTTACTCCAGATCTCAAAGAAAAAGGAGGCGATCTTTTTTATCTTGATTTATCTGGAGGACCTTTTTCACTAGGGGGTTCTTCTTTTGCTCAAACACAAAATAAAATAGGATCTGAAACTTCAACTATTTCAGATCCAGATTACTTCAAGCGCTCTTTTAATTTAATTCAAAAATTTATTGGTGAAAATAAAATAAGTGCAGGGCACGATATTTCTTCTGGAGGGATAATCACAACTCTTCTCGAAATGTGTTTTCCAACGGTTACTGCTGGAATGAATCTTGATCTAACAAGCCTTAAATCTCTAGATATAATTACTCTTCTTTTTTCTGAAAACAGTGGTATTATACTCCAGTCAAACCATGATTTGAAAATGCTTCTTGGACAGCATGGAATAACTTGTAATAAAATTGGATCTACTACTGAAGATCAAAAGATTGAACTAACTTATTATACTACTAAACATGAATTTGATGTAATAGCTTTACGAGATATCTGGTATTCTACCTCTGTTGCATTAGACGCCAATCAAACCCTAAGAGGAATCGCTCAAGAACGGTTTAAAAACTATAAAAATCAAGCGTTAACCTACGTATTCCCTGAACAATTTTCAGGTTCACCAAAAAATAAAATTAAATCCAGGAAAATTAAAGCTGCTGTAATTAGGGAACAGGGAAGTAATTCTGAACGTGAAATGGCGTATGCACTTCAACTTGCCGGTTTTGAAGTAATTGATGTGCATATGACAGACTTAATAACGGGGAGAGAAACACTAGAGGACATTCAGTTTATTGCTGCAGTAGGAGGATTTTCTAATTCTGACGTTTTAGGCTCCGCCAAAGGATGGGCTGGTTCTTTTTTATATAACGAAAAAGCGAAAATAAGTTTAGATAATTTTTTTAAACGTGAAGATACTCTTTCGATAGGGGTTTGTAATGGATGTCAATTGTTTGTAACACTCGGGCTATTGACACCTGAACACGAGGAAAAACCTAAAATGCTTCATAATGAATCAGGGAAATTTGAATGTCACTTTACTGCCGTAAATATTAAAAAATCATCTGCAATTATGCTAAAAGGACTTGAGGGAAGTCGATTAGGAATTTGGGCAGCTCACGGAGAAGGAAAATTTCATTTTCCAAAAGAAGAATCTGCTTATCAAATACCTGCAACTTATCATTTCAATAGCTACCCTGCCAACCCCAATGGATCCGATTATAATGCGGCTATGCTTAGCTCACAAGATGGGAGACATTTGGTAATGATGCCCCACCTAGAGCGCTCTACCTTTCCCTGGAATTGGGGTTATTATCCTGAAAATCATAAAGACAAAGTTAGTCCCTGGCTGATGGCATTTGAAAATGCTTATGATTGGCTTGACAAATAATCAACAAAGTGTTTAAAATATTTCTTATTTTGCATCTATAATAGATATTATGACACCAACTAGATTATTCGATTTTATAGAACATCAAAGAAAGAACGCTCCATTACAAAAAGCTTTTACCACAAAATATAACGGGATATGGACTAGTATCTCCACAGAAGAGTTTTGTGATCAAGCTAAAAAAGTAAGTCGGGCACTAATATCCCTAGGAATTGAAGCGCAAGATAAAATTGCCATGATTTCATCTACAAATAGAACTGAATGGAACATCGTAGATATTGGTCTGTTGACTATTGGTGCTGTAAATGTTCCTATTTATCCAACAATTTCCTCAGAAGACTATGAATACATCCTTAACCATTCGGAGAGTGAGTATTGTTTTGTTTCTGACCAAGAGGTTTATGATAAAGTAATCGCAATAAAAGACAAAGTAAAGTCATTAAAAAAAGTATATAGTTTTGACTCCATCAAAGGCTGTTCAAGCTGGAAAGAATTAATAGAATTGGGAACTTCCTCAGAACATGATACTGTTCTTGAAGAAAGAAAAATAGCAGTAGCTCCAGAAGATTTAGCTACCATTATCTATACCTCTGGAACCACGGGAATACCAAAGGGTGTTATGCTGAGTCATGATAATGTAGTCTCCAACGTGCTCTCAAGTTCAAAAAGACTTCCATTAAATATTGGTCAAGCCTCTGCTTTAAGTTTTCTTCCTATTTGCCATATTTTTGAGAGGGTAATTCTATATATCTATATGCAAAATAGTGTGTCTGTATATTATGCTGAATCACTTGAAAAGATTGCAGACAACCTCAGAGAAATTAAGCCTAACGTAATGACAGCAGTTCCCCGTTTACTTGAAAAAGTGTACGATAAGATATATGCTCGTGGTGCTGAACTTAATGGTATTAAACAAAAACTATTTTATTGGGCAGTTGATTTAGGATTACAATATGAACCCTATGGTGCAAATGGTGCTTGGTATGAGTTTAAACTTAAAATTGCTAAAAAACTTATTTTATCAAAATGGAAAGAAGCTTTAGGCGGAAATTTAGAACTTATTGCCTCAGGTAGCGCAGCTCTTCAGCCTAGACTTGCAAGAATATTTACGGCAGCCGGAATGACTCTAGTAGAAGGATATGGATTGACAGAAACCTCTCCTGTTATTTCCGTAAACGATATGCGGAAAAATAAATTTAAAATCGGAAGCGTTGGGCAGATAATTGATGGTGTACATGTTAAAATTGCTAAAGACGGTGAAATTCTATGTAAAGGGCCAAATATTATGATGGGTTATTATAAGGATTTTGAAAAAACAGCTGAAGTCATGACCGATGATTATTTTCACACAGGAGATATTGGAGAAATAGATAAACAAGGCTTTTTAAAAATTACAGATCGTAAAAAAGAAATGTTTAAAACATCCGGAGGAAAATATATATCACCTCAGGTTATTGAAAATGTAATGAAGCAATCACTTTTTATTGAACAAATTATGGTTGTGGGTGATGGAAGGAAAATGCCAACAGCACTAATACAACCTAATATTGAATATGTAATGAAATGGCTTGCTGACAATGGAACACCATCAAAATCATTAGAAGAAGCTTGCAAAGAAGAATCACTTTTAAAAGCGTTACAAAAAGAAATAGAAAATAATAATGAAAAATTTGGGTCTTGGGAACGTATCAAAAAATTTGAACTTGTTCCTGAAGAATGGTCTATTGATGCAGGTCACCTTACCCCTACTATGAAACTTAAACGTAAAGTTGTTAAGGAAAAATATATTGCTCTTATTGAAAAAATGTATTCCTAATAGAGTATTTATTCCGTCCAAATAAAAAAATTTATTCATAATCCGTCTTTTAATATTTAAAAGACGGATTTTTTTATTATTTCTTCTAAAAAATAATATATTTTGCTATGCGTGCATAGTAAAATTTTATACATTTGAACTTTATGAAACATGAAACATTTGATAGTGCGTTACGATCAACCTGGCAACTGGTTAGTAAAATGTATAATAAAGAGGCCTCGAAATTTGATTCAACAATGGCTACTGGTTTTGCTTTACTTAGTATTGATGCAGAAGGCACACCCTCTACAAACTTAGGTCCCAAAATGGGTATGGAGCCAACTAGTTTGTCACGTTTATTAAATGCAATGGAAAAAAGAGAATTAATAATTAGGTCAAAAAATCCAAATGATGGCCGTAGTGTTCTCATTCACCTTACCCCTTTTGGGAGACAAAAAAGAGAGGATTCAAAAGCTGTCGTATTAAACTTTAATGAAGAATTAAATAACAAGTTATCTACTCAAAAAGTAAAACATTTTTTTGAAGTAATTGAAGGTATCAGAGAAACAACACTTCAGTTTGAATATTTTAAAGAAGACACACTAAAACAAATTTAAAAAACACAAAAATGCAAGAATTAAAAGAGCAAATCTGGATTAAAGGAGGGAGTTTTATTACTGACAACCCTCAACCACATGAAGTATTTACTCCTGAAGATTTTTCAGAAGAACAACTCATGATGAAAGAAGCTGTACAAGAATTCATAGATCGTGAAGTATGGCCGAATAAGGAACGTTTTGAAAAAAAGGATTATGCATTCACCGAAGAATTAATGAAAAAAATTGGTGAAATGGGATTTTTAGGTGTTTCAGTCCCTGAAGTTTATGGTGGCTTAGGTATGGATTTTGTGTCAACTATGCTTGTATGTGATTATATATCTGGTGCCACTGGATCATTGTCAACAGCTTTTGGAGCACATACTGGAATAGGAACACTTCCTATTTCAATATACGGAACAGAAGAACAGAAGAAGAAATATGTTACAAAACTTGTAACAGGTGAATGGTTTGGTTCCTATTGTTTAACTGAGCCAGGAGCTGGTTCAGACGCAAATTCTGGAAAAACAAAAGCAGTTTTATCAGAAGATGGAACCCATTATTCTATTACAGGACAAAAAATGTGGATTTCAAATGCAGGATTTGCAAGTGTTTTAATTGTATTTGCAAGAATAGAAAATGATAAAAACATTACTGGTTTTATTGTTCCAAATGATCCTTCGAATGGAATAACTATGGGAGACGAAGAAAATAAACTTGGAATACACGCTTCCTCAACTCGCCAAGTATTTTTCAGTGAAACTAAAGTTCCCGTTGATCACATGCTAGCAGGACGTGGCGAAGGATTTAAAATTGCTATGAATGCCTTAAATGTGGGCCGAATTAAATTAGGAATCGCATGTTTAGATGCTCAAAGAAGAGTTATTTCAGCTTCCGTTAAATATGCAAATGAACGTATTCAGTTTAACACTCCTATTGCTCAGTTTGGAGCTATTAAAGAAAAATTAGGATACATGGCTAGTTCCTGTTATGTAGGGGAATCTGCAGGCTATAGAGCTGCAAGTGATGTAGAGAAAAGAATTCAATCCTTCATTTCAGATGGATTATCCCACCAAGAAGCAGAATTAAAAGGAGTAGAAGATTTTGCAATAGAGTGTTCTATTATAAAAGTTGGAATCTCCGAAGACATTCAAAATGCAGCAGACCATGGTATACAAATATTTGGAGGTATGGGATTCTCTGCAGACACTCCAATGGAATCTGCATGGAGAGACTCACGAATTGGGAGAATATATGAAGGAACTAATGAAATTAATAGAATGCTCTCTGTCGGTATGCTTTTAAAGAAAGGAATGAAAGGGCAATTAGATTTAATGCCCGCAGTAATGAAAGCGGCAGCTGCTATAAATGAAAATACAGCAATTCCAGATAAAAGCACTCCACTAGCAGAAGAAACAAGACTGCTTATAAACTTTAAACAGATATTCATAGTACTAACTGGAAATGCTGCACAAAAGTATGGTGATAAACTAGACAAGCATCAACAGCTTCTTCTCGCGTTAGCAGATATTTTGATTGAAATTTATTTTACAGAATCTGGAATATTAAGAACCTTGAAAAACTGTGACCGATTTGGAGTAGATAGTCAAAAAATACAAATTGCAATGACTAAAGCCTACCTTTATGAAGCCACAGATACTATTGCAAAAAAAGGGAAGGAAATAATTTTAAACATGTGTGATAAAGAAGAACAAAAACAAATGATGAGTGTATTGCATAAAAAATTACAGTACCATGAATGGCCCGATTTAATTGATCTAAAAACTCAAATTGCAGATAAACTAATAGAAGAAAATAAATACTGCTTCTAATAATTTTACTAAAAAAAAACCGATACTTAAGTATCGGTTTTTTTAGTACTTTACAGTAAAATTACAAAAATGAAATATTGGTTGTTATTCATTATAATTTTCAGTGTATCAAAATCTACCGATCAAAATAAAGATGCACTTTATGATATAATTGAAAATACCTCATCTGCTAAACTTGAGGAGAATATTCGAATCTTAGCAAATTTTGGAACAAGACATACTCTAAGCGACACCTTATCTGAAACTAGAGGAATTGGAGCTGCAAGACGTTGGATAAAAAGTGAGTTTGAAAGTATTTCAAAAAACTGTGGGAACTGTCTAGATGTTTTTTATCAAAAAAACTATTTCACCCCCAAAGATGGAGATCGTATCGTTAAACCTGTTTGGATTAATAATGTATTAGCTATTCAACGAGGAAAAACATATCCAAATCGTTTTATAATTATGAGTGGGGATATTGACTCTCGTATTTCTGATCCCACAAATTATACAGACGATTCTCCAGGAGCGAATGATAATGCAAGTGGAATGGCAGGGACAATTGAAGCCGCTAGAGTTCTTTCAGAATATACATTTAATAACAGCATATTATATGTTGGACTCGCTGGTGAAGAACAAGGACTTTTTGGGGGAAAAGGATTAGCCAAACATGCTAAAGAAAAAGGCTGGGAAATTATAGGTATCCTAAATAACGATATGATTGGAAATATTAAAGGCATAGATGGGATTATTGACAACAGAAGTTTTCGTATTTTTTCTGAACCTGTACCCGCAAATGAAACAGAAAATGAACGAAAAGCTCGCCGATTTTATGGAGGAGAAGTTGACGGTATATCAAGACAATTAGCTCGATATGTGCACAAAAATGTAAAAAAATATATGCCTGAGATGAATCCTATGATGATTTATCGTTTGGACCGTTTTGGTCGTGGTGGTCATCATCGCCCTTTTAATGATTTAGGATTTGCAGGGATTAGAATAATGGAAGCTCATGAAAACTATGTTATGCAGCATCAAGACATTCGTTTAGAAAATGGAATTGCCTATGGTGATGTAATTGAAGGTGTGGATTTTAATTTTGCTAAAAAACTCACTTCAGTTAACGCTATTAATTTAGCAAGTTTAGCTTGGGCACCTCCTTCAGTTAAAAAATTATCAATCGGAGGAATTATTGAAGCATCTGTAAAATTTAAATGGGAAAAAGTTAAAGATCCAAATGTGATTGGTTATAAAATATATTGGCGTGACACAACTAGTCCTGTATGGCAAAACGAACGTTATGTCGGTGATGTAAATAAGTATACTTTAAAAGGAATTGTAATAGATAATTTTTACTTTGGAATTGCTACTGTTGGGAAAAATGGATATGAAAGTCCTGTAGTATTTCCAAATGGGATTTTTAAAAATTAAATTTTGATTTTTATATTTATCTTAAATAAACGTCAACATGGTTGAAAAATATTACAATAAAAGGTGTTTCATTCTATTAACTTTTTTAATCATAAGTTATGGTTGTAATAAAGTTTCAAACTTATCAGAAATAAAAATTAAGATCGAAAACACCGAAGTCAAATTTTATAAAAAGGAAAAACCATATTCTGGAAAAATAATTGATGTATATGAAAGTGGTAGTTTGAAATCTAAATTTTCTACTATAGATGGTTTTAAAAATGGTGATTTTATCCAATATTATGAAAATGGGTTAATCCAAACTATTTCAAATTTTGAAGATGGTAAATTAGAAGGGGAATTTAAGAGTTTATACAATAATGGAATTGAGCAAACAATTACTTTTTATTTATCTAACTTAAGGCATGGAAGCCATGAAGAGTTTTATGTTAATGGCGAAATAAAAAATTGCTCTTCTTTTTATAAAGGTTATAAAATAGGTAAATCTTATGAGTTTTTTGAAAGTGGCGGGGTTGCGATTTATAGTTTTTAGCATATTATTTACCTCTATTTTTATCGGTTGCTCAAATTCTGTGAGTATCAAAAAACTTGTTTTTAATCAATGTCAGATTTTATTGGATGGAAAATTATATTCTGGTGAATATCAAAAAAACAATCTAAACAATAATTTAATTATTGGTATTGTTAAAAATGGTCTTTTAATAGAAACCCGAGAATATGTTTCTGAAAGAAAACTCGCAAGGTTAAGAATCTTTAGCTCCTGCGAAAAAGGGGTCGAAAAAATTTATTCAGCAGATGGAAAATTATACTGCGAAGGTGAATTCAATAATTATAAAAGAGTTGGCCTTTGGAGGTACTATTCTAGAGACAGTGTCTATGAAATAAAGTATTAGAAGTAATTGTCTACTTGTAATCTTTTATATTCTCCTCTTCTATTTCTTAAAAAAGGACTAAAGTCAAAACTTAAATGGAGGTCAAAAATAGTAGGTGCAAACCTATAATTTAATGAAGAATCCTGGAAAGCAAAAGAATATGATGCGCCGAAATCAAAATTTTCATATGAAAGACCAACATTTAAACCAACATTCAAAAACGATAATGCATCTATAATACCAAATTGTTGACTTACCCCTACACTGAATTCTCCAAGTTGAAATTCTTGAGAAAGATATATATTCATTGATTCTGTATCTTTCAAAACAGAACCATATGCATAGAGGTATGAATATCTAGGTAAAAATCTTCTGTCATATGGATTTAAATTAAATTCATATGCCGTTTGAAGGCCTATTGTGATTGGCTTTAAGAATTCAACACCTCTATCAAATGAAGTATTAGGCCTATTTAAATTATTAAATGTTAAGCCAATTAAAAAATCTCTATTATGAAGAATGAATGACGCTCCTAAATCAGCATGACTATTTGCGAAAAAATAATCCGCCAAAGGATCTATTGATTCTTGATTTATATAACCCGAAATAGAATTAATTTGATCTTCAAAAATTAAATTACTTGGATTAAGATTACTAGATGATGCTCCAAGAGTTATTGCTGGTAAAAACCAAATGTCAGATCCAAACTCAACTTTATATACATAACTTAGTTTAAAATCATTTTTTTTAAACCCAATTTGTGGAGCTGTTAAGGTATTTACTCCTAATCCTAAACTGAAATTTAAATTATCAAATGAATAAGATCCATAAAAAAATTTGTTGTTTTGAGATTCATTTAGATTTACTTGAGTAGTCGAATATAACAAACCTGACTTATTCCAATTATTTAATCCATAATAACTTGGATTATTAATTTGCATAAGCTTTGCATGAGAAGAGTATATCATCGCTTGCGAATACGATTGATACCAAACGATAATAAATAACAAAATTAAATATTTCCTACTCATCATTTAATAATTGTAAAAATACCACTTCTTTCTACTACCTGATTTGCAGAAGTTCCATATAAAGGTTCTCCTGAAATTGAATATACATAATATGGACTAAATGCAGAGGGATCTAATCCATTTGTCAATTTACCATTCCATCCTAAGATTGATTTTCCATTTCCTGCAGCATCAACCACATTTGGACATTTAGACCTATCAATTGATCCATCTTGAGCTGCTTCTGTGTAAATTAAATTACCTCTGTAATCATAAACACTAAATTGAAGAGTTTTAAAGCCGGAAAAAAGTGGCCTAAAGAAATCATTTAAACAATCATTATTTGGAGTAAAAACATTGGGCGTATAAATACTGTATCCCTTTCCAATTACAATAGGTTCAATAACACTCTCAAAACATCCTAATTCGTTATAGATAGTTAATGAAGGATAATATAGTCCAGAGTTACCATATTGATGTTTGATCTCTGCTACCCCAGAAGCAGTTGCAGATATGTTAACAACCTCAACAGGACTATTGTCTCCAAAGTTCCATTCTAATCTTGAATATTCTCCTTCAGATTCATCCAAAAAGGTAATGATTTCTCTAGCTGGAATTTCACCCACTTGTTCAAAAGAAGAAGAAGTATAAGTAAAATAAGGTGTCCCTATTGCCAAATTAATTTCTGTCTCAACACCACATCCACTATCTGTGGTAATAACTAACTTACCATAGTCGAATGGAGTATCAATAAGTATTTGGAAGGTATCTTCATCTAACTTTGTGGTATTCCCATCAAGATTTATAGGTAATCCATCATCGCCAGTATCTGGAGTTCCATTTGTATCTATATAATTAAAATAAAACTGAGTATTTTCGGTATCATTGTTATAGACATCAATTAATAAAAGTCCTCCTTGTCCTGAGCAAAGTTTTTGATCAATGTAGGGGCCATCAGTTATTAATAAAGTGTTATCGTCATCTATACTAATAACATCTCTTAGGTAATTAAATGAAGTTTGAGTATTTTGATCACAAGCTGTTCCACTTGTAATTGTATACCTATACAAACCAGACGGTAAATCATTTAAAACAGTGAATCCGTTAAAATTACCTAATGTTGGATAGGTTCCATCAAGGGGTATCCATGGTGAGTTAAGAGTTGAAGTACTAGTATTAGATGAATTATTGCTAATTATAATTGCCTGAGCTGCATCAAAAATTTCCCATGTAATATTATAGGGCTCAAGACCTCCTATGATTTCCAAAGAGATTCTCCCATCGGTAGAATTTAACGCACAACTTACTCCACTAGAAGCCGTTGAACTACCACTAGCATCGGTTAAAAGACCTCCAATTTGTAATGGGACAATATTTCCGCTAAATACAAAATCAATAGGAGTCGATTCACATATTCCATCACTTATTATCAATGTATAAGTTCCTCTTAATGCATTAAATGACGTGATATTCACAAAGCTAGCACCGTTTTCAGTTGGATCAGACGGTGTGAATGTCCAATTATATCTGTAAATAGCATTATCGTTAGAATCAATTTGGGGGGTTCCACCTATAACATTATTTGTATCTAAACTAAATTGAAGTGATTCTGAACAAATATCATATTCAAATTCTGTTTCGCCCTCAAATGTGATGGGAGCATAGGTTTCAATATCAAATGCATAATCAAGTGAACAATCCGGATTTGAAGCATCTTGAGCTTCAACTATGTGCCTACCTTCACTTAATCCTCTAATTACAAAAGTGCTTCCTTGTTTTATAATGCTACTTGCAAATGTTGGCGAAACAATTGATAGAGCAGGTGATACTTGTCCAGAAGAACCCCCATATACTGCTTCTCCATCCAAATAAATGTTATAAGCTAAAGAAGTTCCTGATAACCTGAATGAAAAGTCAGCTTCAACTACACCAGATTCACAATCTAATATTTCTCTATTATATACTCTTTGATTAATCATATTAAATGTAGAGCTTTTAATAATTCCTGACCTAGAGAAAATTTGACATCCGTTAGCATCTGTAATTATAGCACGATATTTTCCTGCTTGTAAACTATCTATTAAATAAAAACCGTCTTTATTCATAGATACGTATCCTCCGTCTGAAAACTCTATTGTTGATGATAACGTTGTTGAAGATGCTGCACCTGATGGTGGAGAAACTACTGAAGAAATAGCAGATGCCTGTGCTACGGATAATTTGTACCATTTAATATCATAGGGTTGAAGACCTCCACTTACATTAAGCTCAATAGACCCTAGTTCTGATGAATTACAACCTGGCTGAGTAATGGTAGGAGTCTCACCCACAAATAAAGGATCTGAACCACCTCCATCTTCTAGTGTAATTTGATCTGAAATTGAACATCCAGCTCCATCAATTACCGTTACTGTATAATCTCCTGCATAATCAAGTCCAGAAATAGTAAAACCAGAGGGATTGCTTGAAGAAGCAGATGTTGTCCTTTTATAAAGTATGGCGCCAGAGGGACCTAATAATTCCCACAAAATACTGTAAGGAGTTGTTCCAGAGACTGTCCCCCCAGTCACATTTATTGATAAGCTACCTTGTATTCCTGCGCTGCAATCAATAGGTTGGGTAGATGTTGAATTTAAATTAACCGTTAATTCATCTGGCTCATTAATAGTTGCAGAGCCTAAATTTAATTCTACAATATTTCCAGAATCATCAAGACATAAACCGCTGTCTTTTATTTTAACTGAATAGGTTCCACCTTCAAAGCCATCTAAAGATAAAATTTGAGTGGTAAAACTAACAACAGTTGCACTAGCTCCTCCTGAAGTTACTGATGAAGTACTTGTGGTAAAACCATTTGAAACATATGCTGCACCATTTAAGGAATATGAATATGGTGGGTTACCACCTGTAAATTCAACAGTAAATGCTCCGTTAGCTCCACCATTACAAAGAATATCAGTTGTTATAAAATTAGCCTGTCCTAAAGCAATTTCGTCAAGAGCTTGCAATGGACCTGAAGATCCTGTAATAGTATAAGTGAAAATTTGTTCACAATTTGTTGTGGTGTCTTTTACTATAAGGGTATATATTCCAGCATCAAGGTTTTCTATTCTATTGGTAGTCCCCCTACTTACTCCAAATTGATCTGTCCAAGCAAAAGAGAAATTACTCGAACCTCCAGCTACAGAAACTTGTAAATGTCCATCAGAACAATTTGAAACGGTTGTATTGTCTACAGCATTTGTAACTGTAAAGTCCGCAGTATCAACTATTGTGATTGGATTTGAAGTAATAAATAACGTATTACATAAATTATCTGTCACCGTTAAAGTATAATCAGCTGGGCTTAATCCAAAAATATCTTGGGTGTTGAAAGTTCCTCCTCCACTTTTTGTCCATAAAAATGTTAAGTTTGAATAATCACCTGTATTACCTGCTGATCCCCCTGTAATTGTAAAACCACCAGTATCTAATTGAATACTACCATCATTTCCTGCACAACTTGGAGGTGTAACTGTAATTTTGTTTTCGTCAATTACAAGAGCTAAGGGAGTATTTATTTGAACTGTTGAATCATTTCCATTTATCGAACAAGCATTTGCATCATTTATTCCGATTTGGTATTGAAAACCTGGAGTAATATTAATTGTTCCTCCTCCAGGAATGTTATTTGCATCTCCATCAGAGAATGTATGAGATCCAAAAATAGCCGGTGACCTTCCAATTTCAGTTCCTCCTGAATTATATAAGATATAGGTTAATTGACCTGTACCTCCACTTCCATTAGCAGTTATTTCCGTATCACAAATAGTGGTAATTGAAAGCGCTAAGGGATCAGGAGCAGTAATGGTTACAAATGGTGCATCAGCTTGGCAATTATTTGAAACTGTAGTTAACATATAATACTCTGAGCCTGTAACACTATTAAGATTTAGTGTTAATCCAGTATCTACATAAGTTGTGGGATCAGATGTGTCAAGCGTTGTTACTGGAGTTCCTATGGAATTGGTTTGTCTCCAATAATATTCGTAAGTCAATGATTGGTTTGGTATTGGAGTTGATATTGTAATTGTTCCTGGAGAAGCTCCTGGTTGTTTTGTTCCCGAAGTAGTAAATCCTATACCAGAAGTTTTGGCGATTAATGTCGCTATTCCTACAGAAGGTGAATTTCCTATAGCAGTGACAAGTGTAGATCCAGTATTTATATTATTTATTAAACCTGCAACCTCAGTAATAATCTCAGATTTACTTTGAGCCCTATCATAAATCGCTGGATTATTTGATAAGTTTCCAGTTGCATTATCTACTCCTTGGACAGTATAAGCAAATAATTGTGGGCCTACACTAATTGTAATAATATTTCCAACTGCAAAACTATTATTAAGTTCGATCCTTGACTGCTGTTTTATTGCTACAAAACCTCCAGTAACAGCTGCAGCATTGACAACAATTGATCCTCCATCACCACTACAGAGGGGATTATTAACAGTATGATTTCCTGCCCAGTTATTATATTGAACTGGAGGGAATACTGTTATTGAGCCTCCAAGAGTTACACTAGGTGTACATGAGTTTGGATTTACAGTACTAATACTATATGTAAAAGTTGTTTCAACTGCTACAATTGGTGAGTTTCCAAATATCTGAACAGAGTTTCCATCTACTGAAACATTAGCAGCTCTAGTAAAACCTAAACCAGCAGGAGATGAAGAGAAAGTTACATCATTAGCGCCTCCTCCTAAGGTGAACTGTATTGGAGTAATTGCTGTTTCTTGACATACGGATTGATTCATTGCCGCCGAATCCGCACCTGAGAATACCATTGTAGGTGATGGTTTAACCGATATAGTTATTGATTGCGTCTGATCGGTACATTGACTAGTGTTTGATACAGCTCCAGAAACACCCGTTGTTAATTGAAATGTGTAATCTCCGGCAGCATTTGTACTGTCAGGACTACCAAGTATTGTAGCAACTCCTCCATTTCCAGTTACTTGATCAGGAGCAAAATCTAGAGAAATACCGGATGGAACAAGACTAGCGTCAACAAACTTAGCATGTGTGTTCTGTCCGGTAACATCAAAAATCATTGGAGTAACGTTTTGATTTACACAAACATCTTGAGTTGTTGCACCCGAGGCTCCCCTGTGAGTAATTGTTTCTGTAGGAATTACCGTTATTGTTCCTGCTACAGAAATTTCATTTGTTCCAGGATCACACTGGTTTATTGTAGTTATTTCGTAATTATAAATTGTCTGAACTAATGCATTTGGTGCTGTTCCAAATATCACAGCATTATCAGGAGCGTCAGAAGGGTCATTTACCCTCGCATTAGATGCTCTTGAGAATCCAAGTCCAGCATCAAAAGTAATATTGACATTACTTGATCCTCCACCCATTGTAAATTCAATTTCATTTATTAATGTTCCTGCACAAACAGTTTGGTTAATAATTGCTGGATCAGGTCCAGAAAAAGCCAATGATGATGGTGGAACAACTGTAATATCAATTTGTTGTGTTGCGTCTGAACAAGCACTGGTATTTGCTCCGCCAGTTGTAGTTATAAATGAATAGGTAAATGGATTGTTTCCAACTATAGCAGCACTAGGACTACCTGATATTGTAACAATACCCCCCATATTGTCGGCGTCCTCAACAAAATTAAAGTTCATTCCAGCAGGAAGATTTGCTGGATTTGCAACACTTCCAAAGGTGTTATCCCCCACTACTGAAATTACAATTGGAGTTATGTTTTCCCCATAACACACTTGTTGAATAACTGACCCACTTGTCACTGTTAAAGATTCATCAGGACGAACTGTTACAACTCCTGTTATAGTTGTTTCTGCACAAGAACCTACTAAGGGTCCACCTGAATTGCCTGTAGAAGTGATTGTATAGGTATAAGATGTAGTTTCAGAAATATTAACACTTGGTGTTCCAGATATAATGAACTTATTGGGTGCCGATGAATTTCCCACTAGACCATTTGGCAAACCAGCTATTGTAGCATCTATGGCTCCAACTAAAGTATATGAAATATTTGTTAAAACTGTATTATTACAAACAGTTTGATTGTCATTGGATCCTGCATCTAAGGTTATAGTAGAATTAGGGAAAACAACAATTCTTACCCTAATATCAGCAGCAGGAGTACACGCATCTGTTATGGCTTGTAAAACAATATCTTCCGTTGTAGCAGTATCAGGAGTACCATAAATTCTATACTGACCAACAGCACCTCCAACTCCAGGGGTAAAATCTCCAGATAAACCAGAGGGTAAATTTCCACAAGCCGCAATAGCAACATTTGTTATATCAACTGTAGCATCGAATAAAGAACTGTCTATAAGTGAACCTTGACAAGCCTCAATTAAAACATAATCTGGAGCTATACTCGGATTAAATACACCTCCATCAGCATTTACTCTATCGTCAGTTAATGAGCTAGCATCGTTAAGATCTAAAGTAGCAGTTCCATTTATAATATTTACTATCCCAGTAAAACTAGCAACTGAAGAACAACCGTTATCATTAACAGTAGATATAATTTGATAAGTATAACTCACCCCTCCAGCTGGAACAGCACCAGGGATATTGATAACAGGGTCAGAAATTAGTGAAATTGTTGAGCTTGTGGTTCTAACAAGAGATATTCCTGCAGGTTGACCTAATGCTCCTGTCCATGTAACAGCATAAGTTGCAAATGTTGAGATATTAAAGTTAATATCAGTCATTGGTGATTGATTACAAAGTTGACTTGGATTTGCATCACTTCCTGGTGCTACTGAAATAGATGGTGTATCAACAACTCTGATAGTCCCATTTACGGTTGCAGGATCACAACTAGGTCCAAAGGTTGTGATTGTATAGGGATATATTGCAGCAGGATCTGTAGGAGCTCCAAAAATTCTTATAAATTTTCTGTTGGCTTGGGTAACATTTGGAGCGTTAAGTGTTGGATCGCCTCCATCACCAGTTGTATCTACAAATGATCTCGCTACAGAAACTGCATCGCCTGTATTAGATTGAATTGTAAGAGTGTTAGCAGCATAGGACGCGTCAACTAGAGGAACATTACTATCTATTAAAGTTTCAAATTGCTGTAATATAGAGGCGAATGTATTTAACCCAGCACCAGCATTTACAGTAACAGTATTAATAACACCATTTACGGTAATTCCGTAAATATCTGTATCATCAAAGTTTCCAGCATTTCCTGCAAAAGTTATTTCAGTTATCTGAGGAATTTCAGTGTAGGACGAGTTAACCCCTTGAGGCAGCTGACCAGCACCTACAGTAGCTCCTAAAGCATATCCAGTAATATCCCATTCTATGTCAACACCACCTTGAGTACTTGAAACAGTCTCGCCTTGACATACAATTAAATTATTGTTGCCAGTAGTTAAACTTATCGAGGCTTCAGGAGCTATAGTTATTGAACCTGTTAATGATACCTGGTCTGCTGGATTGTTACATCCAAATGCATTATTAACTGTTGTTATGGTAAATCCAAATATAGTATCCACTGCTAAACCAGCAACGGCAGGATCCCCAAATATCGTTAATGAATTTGTAGCTGACTGGACTAAATTAGGTGCAGCAAATACAGCAGTATTTATACCTGGATCAGACGATGAAACCGTTAAAGAGATTCCATTCCTTGATGTTATCCTTAAGCTGTTCCCTCCAACCACTACTACATCTACAAGAAGTCCTGTACCACCAATAAGCGCTCTAAGACCATTTAATATATCTGTAATTTCGTTATCGTTTTGCGGTGCAGCAATATTTATAGTGTAGGTGACTGTAATTGAATTAATAGTAACCGTATAATCTTGTCCATTATTTGCAGCAACATCAGCATCTACTCCACCAAGAACAATCGTTGAGATTTGATTTTGAATCACATGAGTGTGATTAATTCCTGTTGGTCTCGAAGGGGTCCAAGCTACATTAACTGTGGATGCATTTGATAAGTTGTAAACAATCGGTGTAACAGCACCAATCGAATTATTACAAACAGTTTGGCTATTAATCATACCCACCTGCATAGTCATAGAAGAATTTGGACTTACTGAAATAAAACCTTGAGCTGTTGTGGGTGTACACGTACCACCCGTTGTTGTAATTAAATATTGATAAGTGGTTGGCACAGTTATACCTAAACTCCCAGAAATTGTTCCTGAAATTTCAATAAATGTCCCTCCATCTGCAACAACTGTTCTATTAAATGAAATTACACCATCATCAGCTAACGCATCGTTAAATGATGTACTTACATTAAAATCAAAATTATTTGAGGTGAGAGTAAACTGACCTGCTGGGCCATCATTTACAGCAGTAATTCCTAAAGCTGCCTGATTAATTTTATATACAAAAACTTGAACTACTTCCTCTAAAGTGTTAACACCATCTAAACCTCCGGCTGCTGTTGCAGTTTCACTAATTGTAACTGTATAGGGTACTTGATCAATTGTCAATGTATATATATCCCCAGCATCTGCCATTAAACCGGCAATAACAAACCTATCAACTTGATTTTCAGATGTTAATTGCTCAAATAAATTAAGGTCATCAATTCCTGTGACATCTGCACCAGTGGCACCTCCAAGAATTTCATATTTTATTGCAGTAATATTTCCACCTATACAAAGGCTTTGATTCGTAGTTGCTGGTCCTGAGATTCTTGTGAAGGAAGGAGAATCTGGAACAATAACTGTTCTCGAAATAGATCCGCCTCCACAACCAAATGATGTTGCAGTAATTACAACAGTTCCTGACCATCCTGTACTCCAAGTTACTAATCCTGTTACAGAATTTAATGTTCCTGCAGACTCATTATTCCATGACCAAGTAACATTAGAGCTAGATGAAAATTGAGTTGTTTCTGCGAATTCTGCAGGGCAGTTTGGCAAGGTTAAAGGATTATAATTTATATCCAGAGGAGCTGGTAGATTTTGATAAATTCTTACTGTATGAACACCTGGGGTTGCATTTTCAATTCCATTACATCCAGTTGCATAAGAGTCAACATTAAATGTCCCATGAAAGCCAGCATTCCAATCTATAGTGTTTGAATTAACAAAGCTTCCTGGTAATGCTACACTTCCAGCACCCGCGACAACATTTGAAATTGCATATCTTATTGAAGAATAATTACTTGCAGTTGAGAAATATTGAGTATTTGGAGTTAAATCTGTAGTTTCACAAATTGGTTCTGCCCCAGTTGAAACACCACAAATAACTTCTGATGTTGGATTTGTTTCAAATCCGAACATGGAACCAAATGCTCTTCCTGCAACTGGTGATTTAGTGACACTAAAAGATATACTCATATCACCACCTGAACCTCTAGGGGTTCCTGGAGGAATAACTGGCGCTGAATTACCGTCATACTGTGCTGTTATTCTGACAATACCTCCAACATCATCATTAAGACCGTTATTATTTGCATCTCCAGGATTAAATGTCCCTGCTGTCGCAGAGAAAAGTCCTGCTATCGGTGATGTGGTATCGTTGTTTATGAGATCCCTTAGTGCAGTGGCGATTTGCGCAGTGGTTTGATTAGCAATACCATCTGCGGGGTCATCTGTATCAGTAGTTTCATATGTATATCTTACACCATTGAGTGTAATATTATACCTTTCCTGAGATCTAATATTTCCAGCATTTTCTCTTAAATATATAATTTCACTCTCAGCTTCTAATAGTGGAACTGGTTCAGTAGGATTCGAAGCCGAGGCG
>Ga0102855_1000226_pt1 | contig 20720 bp, 36 predicted proteins | sample Colrivmet1370B02_FD_78450 | JGI IMG/M metagenome (GOLD analysis project Ga0102855, IMG submission 78450) | Estuarine microbial communities from the Columbia River estuary - metaG 1370B-02 | ecosystem: Environmental > Aquatic > Marine > Intertidal zone > Estuary | place: USA: Columbia River...
AATAGTAGATGTAATTCCATCTGCTCTTTACGGAAACGAGGATATGCACATTTATATTTCACAAAACATCGCAAGAGCTTATGTAAGAGCATTAGGTGGTTTTGGAGCAAGTGGCTTAGGAGCTAACGGTACAAACGCACAAGGGACTCAATGGTGGAACAACGGAGCATTAACATTTGACGGTGTTAAACTCTTTGTTGCTAATGGTCTTGCAGATAACAAAGCAATGGCTGCTGAAAAAAGCAACCTATACTTTGGTACAGGTTTAATCTCAGATATGAACGAGGTTAAAGTGCTAGATATGGCTGACCTTGATGGTTCACAAAACGCTAGAGTAATTATGAGATTTACTGCTTCTGTACAATACGGAATCGGTTCTGAGATCGTTTATTACACTGCATAATTAAATAGTTTTAACTTTAAAGGGTGGGTAAGCCAAGGCTCACTTGCCCTTTTTTAATACCTAAAATATGGCTTGTATATTAACAACAGGAAGATCTTTACCTTGTAGAGATTCAGTAGGTGGATTAAAAGCCGTTTGGTTTGCAGACTATGGTACTCTAGGAACTTTAACAGTTACTAATGGTAACGTAGACTCTATCAGCGGATCCCCTGCTCTATTTCAATACGATTTAAAAGGCAACTCTTCACTAGAACAAACAATAACAGCTTCAACGGAAAATGGAACTTCATTCTATGAGCAAGCTCTTAATTTAACTTTAACCAAGTTAGATGTAGCTACTCAAGAATCAATTAAATTAATCGTTAAAGCAAGACCTCACGTGTTTCTTGAGGACTATAATGGAAACTACCTACTTGTAGGTGCCGTACACGGTGCTGAAGTTTCGGGTGGTACTATTGTATCCGGAGCAGCAATGGGAGATTTGAGTGGATTTACACTTACATTAACTGCACAAGAAACTATTCCGGCTTATTTTGTTACGGCTTCGATAGTAACTTCGAATGCAAGTGCTACTAAAATAGCACCGTAATCATTATTTTTTCATTTGATTGAAAGAGGGGTAACAGAAATGTTGCCCTTTTTTTATGCAAAAAACATATTATCTTCGTTATATAGATATGAAAATATTAACCACCTCGACAAATAGCCAAGTTGTAAAAATTATTCCTAGAGAATATGTATCAACGGCAACGGTTACTTTAAGAGATGACCAAACGAATACGGTAAGCACTTTTACAGATATAAGCTTGACACAAACAGGAGACTATAATATAATAAATCAAGCCTTTGCATTAAAAGAAGGGTATTATTATGATATGATTGTAACTGCATCCGGATCCGTTATTTATAAAGATAAAGTATTTTGTACTGATCAATCTGTGGATCAATCAACAAATCAATATTACACAGTTAATAAAGATGTATACAAAAGTGATACATCGTACGATGACGATTATATAATTTTATGAGTGTAAAAATAGTACAACTAAGCAGCTATACATCCCCGAAAGTTAGCGAACAAAAGAGTCAAAAATATGTTTCTTATGGAGATGATAATAATTACTTCCAATATCTTATAGACAGATACAACGGAAGCCCTACAAATAACGCAGCTATAAATGGGATATCTCAATTAATATTCGGAGAGGGTTTAGATGCTACAGACTCGAGTAAGAATCCGGATGGATACGCTAAAATGAAATCTTTATTTAGAGATGATTGTGTCCAAAAGCTTTGTAATGATCTAAAGTTAATGGGTCAATGTGCTATACAAGTTATATATTCTAAAGACAGATCACAAATTGCACAAATAGAACACTTTCCTGTAGAGACTTTACGAGCAGAGAAGTGTAATGAAGAGGGAGATATAGAAGCTTATTACTATCATTCAGATTGGAGTAAGGTAAAGCCACAAGACGATTTAAAACGCATACCGGCATACGGTTTCAGTAATGAGGCAATAGAGATATACTATGTGAAACCATATAGAACAGGCTATTACTATTACTCTCCTGTGGATTATCAAGGTGGCTTACAATACTCTGAGCTAGAAGAGGAGATAGCAAACTATCATTTAAACAATATAATGAACGGTTTAGCTCCTAGTATGCTAATAAACTTTAATAATGGTATTCCAACGGAAGAGGAAAGACGTATTATTGAAACAAAAGTAAGAGATAAGTTTAGCGGTACATCTAATGCCGGAAAATTTATATTGTCTTTTAATGATAACGAGACACAAGGAGCAAGTATAGAACCGGTTCAATTATCGGATGCACATAGTCAATATCAATTCCTTTCGGATGAATCGATGAGAAAGATAATGGTAAGCCACAGAATCGTTTCTCCTATGCTTTTGGGTATAAAGGATAACACCGGACTAGGAAACAACGCAGAAGAGCTTAAAACGGCTTCTAATTTGATGGACAATACCGTAGTAAGACCGTTTCAAAATCTACTTATTAATTGTTTAGATACTATACTAGCATATAATGAGATCTCTTTAAAGCTATATTTTAAGACTTTACAACCTATTGAATTTGCAGATCTAGAAAACGCTATGACTAAAGAAGCGGTTGAAGAGGAAACAGGGCAAAAATTATCTTTATCCTCTCAAATAATTGATGGTAGAATATCTTATGACACAAAAGAAGAGGCAATAGCCGTAGCAAAAACAATGGATTGCGAAGGTTATCATACGCATATTTTAGATGGTAAAGAATGGTATATGCCTTGCGAAACTCACGATCTAAAGGCACCTTGTTGGGATGGCTACGAAATGATAGGGTTTAAAAACAAAGGTGGTAAAAAGGTTCCTAATTGCGTACCTATCGAAGCAGCCGATCAAATGAGATCTACAGTTTTAGAAGCATTAGAAGGTTTAGGAGAGGATGAGGATTTAAGCGAATTTGTTTTAGTAGATGAAAGACCGGCAAATCACGAGACTGATACAGAAATGGAAGGTATTATGAACTTTGCAAACGTAATAAAAGGATCTCCGAGTAAGAAAAGCAAACAAGACACAACCTTATTTAAGATAAGATACCAATATGCCCCTTTAACAACAAGCAAAAATAGCAGAGAATTTTGTGAGAAAATGGTAAAAGCTGCTAAACTATATAGAGTTGAGGATCTAAATAAAAAACTCGATATGAATGAGGGATTTGGCAAGGAAGGATCCGATAGCTATAATCCATTTTTATTCAAAGGGGGAGTTAATTGTAAGCATTTTTGGATGAGAAAAATCTATATGAGGAAAAATAATCGAAAAATTTCTGTAAACGATGCTAAACGTATGATTAACGATCTAGATCCTAGCCAAAGAAAAGATGCTAGGTTTGAGGATAACGATCCTAGAGTGGCACAAATTGCAGAAGAGAAAAATAACTATTGGAGAGCATAATATATGGCAACGGCACTATTTATAAAGAGAGCAGATATTGTTAAGAATACCATAATTAATGGTAATGTTGACACAGATAAGTTTATACAATTCATTAAGATTGCTCAAGAGATGCATATACAAAATTATCTTGGTACCGAGCTTTATAATAAGATTAGTGCAGATATAATTGGAGATTCACTAAGCGGTCACTATTTAAGTTTAGTAAACAAATATGTACAACCTATGTTAATCCATTACGCTATGGTAGATTATTTACCTTTTTCAGCGTACGAAGTAAAAAATGGAGGGTTATTTAAACACCGAAGCGAAAACTCGGAAACTCCTGCAAAAGATGAGGTTGATTTCTTAGTACAAAGATATAGAAACTTTGCAGATTTTTACACAACTAGATTTTTAGATCATATGAGCTTTGAAGCTTCAAGTAAATATCCGGAGTATTATAGCAACTCAAATGAAGATATGCATCCGGATCGAAACAATAATTTTGTAGGGTGGGTTTTATGAGTACATATGGGATTAAAAAAAGTAATATTGTAAAATTAATGCAATACATAAAAGAAAAGAGCAAAACTAAAAAATAATGCGTTATATATAATATGGGATTTGGAAGTATATATCCGGTAAGTTGGTTCGGAGAGACAAATGCATCGAATTTTTGGGGAATAGTATATCCCACAAATGCGGATGGCTCATTATTGACGGCAGATACAACATTAATATTAGCAGATACGACAACAATAAAAGCAGATGCGACACAATTTTAAATAAAAGAAATGGCAAAACAAGTAATCAATATTGGGACTACTGCAAACGATGGCACAGGAGATCCTTTAAGAACAGCCTTTGATAAGGTAAACGACAACTTTAATGAACTGTACACAGATGATACAAACGATGTATCCTCAATAGTAGCTACAGCACCAATAGCAAGAAACAACGCCACAGGAATTGTTACAATCTCTTTAAATGATGCGGGAATTGTTACAGATAAAATAGCAGATGATGCAGTTACGGCAGATAAACTTGCAAACTCAATTAATACAGAGATTACAGCAAATACAGCAAAGGTTACTAATGCAACTCATACAGGAGAAGTAACAGGTGCAACCGCATTAACTATTGCAAGTGATGTAGTAGATGCTGATAACTTAAAAGTAACAGGTAACGGAACAGCCGGTCAAGCTTTAACTTCAGATGGAGACGGTACGTTTAGTTGGACTACAATGGAGGTTGGAGATATTACTGCTGTAACGGCAGGAACAGGACTTACAGGTGGAGGAAACTCCGGAGATGTTACATTAGCCGTTTCCGGTATCACTACATCTGAAATAGGAGCAGGAACTTTAGTAACAGAATCTGAAGGGATTGGTTCTAATGATAACGATACAACACTACCTACAAGTGCAGCAGTTAAAGATTATGTAGATAATGCTACAGGAGGAATAGGAGTGTCTGTGATTTCTTCAAACACTACAGCTGCAAGTGGAAATTTGTACGTGTTAACAGCAGACTTAACACTAACTCTTCCAAGTTCGCCAAGTGCAGGAAACTTTATAAAAATTTCAAATAGAAGTGGTGTTGCTACTTGTATAGTGGCTAGAAATAGTGAGAAAATAATGGGTGCTACTTCAGATTTAACACTAGACAAATTAAATAGTGGTTTTGAGATGATTTACTCGGGAGCAGCACAAGGATGGATTTTAATCGGAGTAGAAGGAACAGCATAACAATAAATTAATTAAATAAAATAAAATGGCAGATTTTTCAAGTTTTTTCCCAACCGCAGGCGGAGGTGGTGGTGGGGGTTTTACTAACCAAAAAAAATATTCAACTTTAAGTGCATTAGCAGATTCAGATGTAAGACAAGGAGGTTTTAGTATAATAAAAGCACATCCAAGTCAAAGAACAGGAAGTTCATTATCAGTAGGCTCCGGAAGGATTACAGTTTACACTGAAGGTTGGGCTTTAGATTTATCAGCAGCACAGCTAGTAGGCACTACTTTTGTAAGTGGCTCTACTACTCATACTGTTACAAGTAGAGATAACAATGATAGTGGAAAATTGAACGTAAGTTTTACACCTACCCTAGTGACAGCAATAAGTGGAAATCAAGCTCTTACATTTACTTCAACTAGTGGAATTACTGTAAACCCTGCAACTGATTTAGGTTTAGCAGATGGTGCATCAATTGCCTATTTTATGTGTGGAGGTGGTACAGTTGGACCAAGTAACAGTCTTACTTACACAGGCTATGGTGGTCGAATTATTCAAGGTACTAAAATTATTACTACTGCATCAACTAATCTAGTATTAACACCGGGTCAAGGAGAAAATCACGTTTGTGTAAGCAACAGTTTTTCATCAACTCCAATGACTGAAAGCACAATCACAGGAGGGTTAACTCTATCAACAGCAAATGGCTCAAGACAAGCGGGATTCAGAACTCAAACATCTAATGGAAATGGAGATCCGGGTTCCGGTGTCAATGGATATGGAGTAGGTGGCGGAGGTCGAGGATACAATGATGGCTCAGAAGCTCACGGATGGGGTGGAGGTACAAGACAATCAAGCAATGTAGGTAGCTACCCCCCTGCAAATTTTAATTTCCAAGCAGGAGATGGAGCAATATTGTTATACTATTAAAAAAAAAGAAAATGTATTATAAAATTATAAAAGGAATTGCAAAAACAGCACAAATAGACATTAACGGATTTGATGGAGATTGGGCAGAAGCAGAAAATGGTTTTGGAGTAGGGGATTTATGGAATGAAGAGGACGGATGGAGCCACCCTGTAAAAACAACCGAAGAGCTTGAATCTGAAGCTAGGGAGTGGAGAGATGAAGAGTTAACGGCAACAGATTTTATTGTTTCAACAACTGATTATCCTAACCATTCTAATTTACTTGCATACAGACAAGAATTAAGAGATTGGCCTAGTACAAGTGACTTTCCTGTTACAAAACCTACTAAGCCATAATATTTGGAAGATTTAAAGATTTATGGTTTTAACGCAATAGCATTAGCATTCTCAGTTAGTTCTATAAATCCGTTCTTACAAGCTGTTTCTCTTTTGTTAGCAATAGGATACACAGTAATTTCAATATATAAAAAAATAAAATGAGTCAAACAGATTATTTGTATTGGTTAATTCCTAATGCTTTAAACGATGATTTGTGTCAGCAAATTTTGAACCTATCTAATGGTAAATTTGAAAAAGCTCAAATACAAGATGTAGAAGAAATTGATAAAATTAGAGATTCTTCAATTGTATGGACAAATGAAAAATGGTTGTATGACATAGTTTTCGATTATGTTAAAAAAGCAAATGTATGGCAAATGGATATCACAGCAGCAGAAAATATGCAAATTACAAAATATGCTGAAAAAGGATTTTACAACTTTCATAAAGACGGAAGTGGTTTCAGTCCTTACAATTATCCTCAAAATAAAGCCTTACATAATAATACAAGAAAATTGTCTATGACAGCACTTCTTAATGATGATTTTAAAGGAGGAGAATTTCAATTTTATAACGACAAACCAATAAAGATGAATAAAGGGGATATTATATTTTTTCCTTCTTTTGAATTTCATAGAGTTTTGCCAATAAGTGAAGGAGTTCGTCACTCTTTAGTAACTTGGTTTGTTGGTCCAACGCTAAAATAAAAAAAATGAATTTACCTAAAAATGGTGTGGCAAAAGAGATCCGTTCATATAGCGGAGCATTATTAATATTTTTCTTTATTGTGGCTTTAGTAGTGGTATTTATTCAATATCCGGTTCTAGACTCAAACAAAGAAGTTGTAATGATGTTAGTAGGTACTTTGAGTGCTAGTTTAGCAATGGTAATATCTACAATAACAGGATCTAAACCGGATGATATAAACGCACTTAAAAACTCTATTGAAAAGAAAGAACAGCAAATTGAATTATTAGTAGGTGCTAAAGATAGATTAGAGGAAATGGTAATTGATTTGCAAAGAGAAATGTTAAAGAATCAAGACGCTGTTATGGATAAAATTATCCTCAAGGCAGCAATGGATTTTGATGACAAACGTAACCCACCAAAAGGAAAGCTATGAAAGAAGTAAAATGCAAATGTGGTTGTACTAGCAACCCTAATGGATATTGTGACGGATCACACTTAAATAATAAATTATGAAAAGATATTGGATTTTAGCAAAAGAAAAAGTATTCGATTACGTTTCTACAAATTGGGAGAGTGACGGATACTACAATAAAGGTAAAATTATATTTATAGGAGTTGTATTATTTTTTATGACTTGGAAACTTTTATATAGCATATTCGGATGAATCTTAAGTACTTTTACTTATCAGAGTTTGATTGTCCTTCTTTACCTAATTCGGGCAAAAATATGGATATACAATTTCTTTCTAAGTTAGAAGAGGCACGAGAGATTGCCGGAATACCTTTTAACATTACAAGCGGATACAGAACAACTTCTCATAATGAAGCGGTTGGGGGAGTTCCAAACTCGAGTCATAAAATTGGAGTTGCTTGTGATATTGCCGTTGGATCCGGAAACGAAAGATATGTTATTCTTAATGCTCTAATAAGAGCCGGTTTTAAAAGAATAGGTGTAGCAAAAACTTTTATACATTGTGACACAGATCCTAATAAAAATAATTCCGTATGGACATATTAATTTGTGGATATATCTCTTTTAGATTAGTTGAGTATTTAATAATTGAAACAATAAAGCCTCTTGTCAGAAAAGAAAAAAATAAAGGATACAGCGGTAGGTAAATTTCTTTTAAATAAAATTCCTAGCGTAGTCGGAGCAATAGCAGGAAATACAGCCGTAGGAAGCGTATTACAAGCTATTATAGGCGGTTCTGATATGTCCGAAGGGGATAAGACCATAGCTCTAAAAAAACTCGATCTAGAGAGAGCAGAGATAGACGGAACAACTAGACGATGGGTTGCAGATGCTAGATCCGGAAGTTGGTTAGCTTCTAATGTACGTCCATTAGTTTTAGTATTTCTTACAATTAGCTATGTAGTAGGATGGTATCTTAGCTATCCACTTGACTCAATTACCGGATTGCTCTCGATTGTCATCGGAGGCTATTTTGGTTCTAGAGGGGTTGAGAAAGTATTCGGTAATAAACTACACGGTAAGTAAATCAGAAGGGTATTTTAAAGCTCTCTGCTAAATCCTTTTATATTTTTAGTATATTCGTACAAAGACTTTTTAAAAGTCTCTTAAAACGCTTGTAATATATATACTATATATCTATATATATACAAGATATATAATATAAATATATATATATATACATTATGGAATTAGATGAGCAAATAAGAAAAATAGTAAACTATAAAACTTGGAGCGTAAAACGTAAAACTGATACGTTATTAGAAATGGACGCAACAATGTACACAAATTTAGGAAAAGAGTCCACTAAGACTGAAAAGAAAAATGTAAAAGCTATAAGCCGGAAAATATACAAAGCTATAAGTTTAATAAACCCATTAGATGGCTATATCTTAGAAGCTCATATGAACGAGAAAGATCTTACAGACTTATCGAAGTGAAGAAGAACTTTTGTGATAATAAGACGAAAAATGTCAAGGAAATTCTGAATGAGATGTAAAAGTAGAAAGTGTATCGTTAAAAAACTTGACACAATATTTAGTCAATATATCCGGTTGCGTAAATCTAAAAGAGGTATTGCAGAATGTTATACTTGTGGGATAAAAGGTCATTGGAAAACTTTACAATGTGGACACTTTATGTCTCGTAAACACTATTCAACTAGATGGGATGAGCTTAATTGTCAAGTCCAATGTTATAAATGTAATATACACGGATACGGAGAGCAGTTTAGATTTGGTCAACGATTATCTAAAGAGTACGGAACAGATACACCGGATATTTTAGAGAGTAAATGCAGAAATATTGCAAAGTTTTCTAATCCGGATCTAATAGAAAAAATAGATTATTACAAAAGTATAGTTCAACCTTTGTTGTTAAAGAATTAAACCATATATTTGATCGTTCAATAGTTCGATATCATTCTTGCTTGACGGCTTGAATGTCACAAAAGGGGAGTTCCTAGTCAAACTCCTCTTTTTTTATTAACATTATTTTCCTTATCTTAGCTTAAACTTTAAAACTTATATATGAAAGGAACTATTGTAACAATCGATAAAGCCGGATCTTATAATGATATGGAAATCAACGAAGTAACATTTAAGCACGGTGAAAAAGTAAAATTCTTTATTAAAAAGACTGATAGAAATCCAAATGGAGATTTAGTTAATAACTTAAACCTTAATGGGGAATCTGTAAACGGACATACTTTTGAGTATGAATTAACTCCTACCGGAAATGGTAAGGTTATGAGAGAGAACAACTTTACTCCTAAACCAAAATTTAACGGTGGAGGTAAAAGCTATGGAGTAAAAGATGAGAAAACTCAAAACTCTATATTGATGCAAGTTTGCTATAAAGAAAATATGCAAGCTTTTGCTAAAGATAATTTAGATATGGTGCTTCCTAATACGTTGGAACATTTTAACTATCTTCGTAACGAACTAAACAATTTATAATATGTCACAATTTAAATATGAAAGCGAGTTTGTGGATCCGATTTATGTAAAAAATCCTAGTCCTAAATTTAAAGCCGGAGTTGCTAACTTCGATGCAAAAAGAAAAGATTTAATTGCTTATCTTGAAAACTTAGATGGAGAGTATGTTAATTTTCAAATTACTAGATCTCCGGATAAGACAGATGATTATGGGTTAAAGAAATTAGTATTGACTAGAACTTGGCGAACTGAGTTAAATGAGGTCGCTGCTAGTACACATATGCCCGACAGAGAGGAAGCGAGTCCTTTCTAGAGTTATTTACAAACCAAGAAAAGAGTAGCCGTAAAATGTTACTCTTTTTTTTTATCTTTATTATATGCTTATCGAATTTTCTGAACAAATTGACTATCTAAAAAAAATTAAAAGCGGAGAAATTAAAACCGGATCCCGCCTTGGAATCCCTAGCTTTGATGAATATATCCGTTTCAAACCATCTAACTTTAATGTAATACTTGGACACGCTAACGTTGGCAAAACAAGTGTAGCTTTATATCTTATGCTTTTGTATAGCAGATTGCACAAAAAAAGATGGGTAGTGTATTCGAGTGAGAATGAACCTTATTCTATTATTCGTAGACTTATGGAGTTTATGGAGTCTATGCCTATAAATAAAATATCCGATGCCGGATTTAAAAGATCTAGTGAGTTTATAAATTCTCATTTTAAGTTTATTGACACAAAAGATATGTACACCTATAAAGAACTTTTGATGTTATCTAAACAAATTAAAATGGCTTGGGATTATGATGGTCTTTTTATAGATCCTTACAATTCTCTAAAGAAAGATTTTGAATTGCTTAAATCCGTAGGAGGTCACGAGTACGATTATCACGCTTGTACTGAGATCCGGATTTTTTGTAAAGAGTTTAAAATAACTACTTGGCTAAATACTCACGCTAATACGGCAGCTTTAAGATCGTTGCACCGTTTCGAGGATCCTTATGCCGGTTATCCTGTACCTCCACAAGCTAGTGATATTGAAGGAGGGGGTAAATTTGTAAATCGTGCGGATGATTTTTGGGTTGTGCATCGTTACGTTCAACATCCTACTGACTTTATGTATACACATATTCACGTGAGAAAAGTAAAAGAGGTTGAAACCGGAGGGAGACCTACTATGTTACAAGAGCCTATACGTCTTAAATCTATTCCTAATAACGTAGGGTTTACCCTAGATGAAAAAGATATGTTAGAAGTCGTTAAAACTCCTAAAAATTTGCCCTTTTAATACATTTAAAATATAATGCTTATCTTAGTTATAAAAACGAGATGGGTTTTGACATACAGTTCATACCAATATACGGAATATCATTAGGTGTATTATATTATAATCCACGTATTGATCCGGGTGTAGAAGAGGAGGTATCTGATTACGATATGTATCATCAAGTTACTTTGTGTTTTTTAATCTGTGGAATACATATAACTTGGTGGAATCTATATTAAAACAAATTGCAAAGGATCATCAAAAATGGATTGATATTCTTGTAGGTTTAGGATGTAATAAAGTCTTAGCTGAAGATTTAGTTCAAGAAATGTACATAAAAGTCCATCAATATGTAAAAGACAATAAAAAAAGTATTTTATACAACGGAGAGGTAAACACCTTTTTCATTTATGTAATGTTAAAAAATATGTATTATGATTATCATCGACAAAAAAAACGTATAAAAATTTCGAGTTACGATGATATGGATTGGATTGACGAAAAAATACAAGATGAAATATTTGATGTCAAAACAAATGATGAATACAATAAACATTTATCTATTCAAGAATGGTACAACGATGATTTATATTTAGAACTTTTAGAATTAGATACTATAACAGAAGCAGAATACACAAAAGATGAGCTTGGAAAGTATTATATGAGGAGGATATTTAAAGAAGTATATCTAGATCGAGTAAAAGTTTCAGAGTTATCTAGATCAACAAATATTACATATTGGAGTTTACGAAACACATTAAAGATTATTAAAAAAGAAATAAAAAAATATTATGAGACTAGGAGATCTGATAGCAACGATAACTAAATACACCGGAATTAAATGGCTAGTCAATAAAATAGTCATAGATCTGCTAGGTTATAAAACTTGCGGATGCGATGAAAGACAAAAAAAATTAAATAAGATAAAAATAGACTTATGGGAATAGACGATGTAATGTGGTATAAAGGATTTAAAAAAAACTTTACCGGAACTATTACAAGAGAAGAGGTTGAGAAAATATCTAGAATGCATTCCGATTGGTTTAATCATTCTTTTTATATTCCTTGTAATTGTAAAGGCAATAACACTTTAAAAAATTGGGTTTTAGATATAGATAAAAAAATCAAAGATGAATATAAGTGATGTTCATAAATGGGAAAAGGCAACTATTGCTTTATACAACTTTGATGGATGGGATCTAGAATGGTGCGGAGGAGGTTTTGAGCATTACGATGCAGTTGGTAGTACTCCTAAAGGCTTCGAGTGTGTAATTGAAATGAAGTTTAGACAAACATATTATGCCACTAAAATGCTAGAAGTCGATAAATATAAAAGACTTATGGATATGCCATATGATATGGTCAAAATTTATTTCGTAAACGATCCAAAAGCAAATTATCTTTTTTATTTAAATGAAATAACTATGCCGGATCCTGTAGAAAGGTATTGTCCCGATACTACAATATGGACAAAGAAAAGAAAAAACAAACAAGTGTATTTGCTAGATGAAAGCCAAGCTATTGTAAAAAATATTAATGATCCGGATATAGGATATTAAAAAATTTTGTTAATAACATAAAAAGGTTTATATTCGTAGATATGAATGGAGTAGATACGAGTTTAAGAAAAACTTTTTTAATTAAATATGATCTTTATACTGAGAACTTTGATAAGGTTTATAAGCCTATAAAAGCTGCTCACGATAAAAAGCCTACTCCTAAGACCACCGAGATGCTTAATGCTTTACATAAAATTGCTATCTATATAAATAGTGTAGAGGCGGATTTAAATGCTATGGTTAAAATTAATAGTGACGATAGGCTTGACAAAAATCGAGCTATATTGAGAGCTAGAAAATCGGAAGCTGAATTTAATGACTTTAAAAATAAATTTAAGATTAACTTATGACTAAAACTGATTGGACTATCGAACGAAAAACCTATGCACAAAAGCAGGGTTATGGTAAAAATGAAAAGATTGTCGAGGTTACTAGATACCACGTAACTGTACCGACTTATCAAGGAACTAAAGAGTGCGCTGTAGAAACTTTAGACGAAGCTTGTGATATTATAAAGCAATTTATTGAAGGCTTTAAGGATATTAAAAGAACTAAAAAAGAATACGAGGAATTTTGCTCTAATAATAAATGGACTAGATATGGCACTTGATAGATATAAACAAAATCTCCGGATTGAAGGAAGCAGAGTTATCTCCTATACTACTCACGTTGCTACTATTGACGGCAATAAGTTACACGAGTTAGGATGGTGGTCGGTAACGACACAAAAGCATATTAATTATGTAGCTAAAGAATTAGATCTACAATTAATAAAATCTTTATGAGTATGCCTATAAAAAACGACCTTATTGATATATACAATAAAATGTCTAATGAAGATAAAGTCTTTATGATTGAGTTAATGAGGAAAGATATAGTTGTGCCGGTTATGGTAACTATTGACGAAACCAAAAAAAGATGTGTTCATATGCATTTATGCGAAGAGGTTCCGGTGTTTTTAAATGGAGTTTATATAGATATAAACTTAGAAGATACAATAAAAATAAAAGATGGAGATTTTATCTGATTGTTGCGGAGAAATTTTGTTTCCTGTAGAGGCAGATGTTTGCACTAAGTGTTATCGACCTTGTGTACCAATTATTATAAAAGAAGATATGAACGGTAATAAGATAAAGGTTAAATTATGATATTACTTGTAGATGCAGATTCTATGATATTTGCAAGTTGCTATCGATCTAATCGAGAACCGGATGAAGATCCGTTTTGGGACGATGTCGAAGATGCTAAGGCAAAGTTTGATCAGATTTACCTAAAGATATTAGGACAGATCGAAGACCTTGTTACAGTCGATGATATACTTACCTTTAGTGGAAGTACCGGTAATTTTAGAAAACACTTGACTAAAAAATATAAAGCTAATAGAATAAATCAAAAAAAACCTCCAATGCTAGGTCAAATGCACAGATATGTAAGAGATACTTATGATAGCATAAATGGTAGTGGAGTCGAGACTGATGACCTAGTAGCTACATATTGGTATAAAATTAGCAGAGATGCCGGAAGAGATAGCGTTATGATTGTTTCTATTGATAAAGACTATCAACAATTTCCTGCTTTAATTTACAACTATGGATATAAGCATAGATGTATATATGATATTTCTGAAGATCAAGCTCGATATAATTTTTATGAGCAAATGATAGCCGGAGATACTGCCGACAATGTAAATTATTTTTTAGGTAAAGGAGTGGCGTTTTGCAAAAAGTATTATTCCGGATGCGAAACTGAATACCAATATCGGAGAAAATTATTTGAACTATTTAAAAGACAATATAAAAGTAAAGCACGAGAAAAATACATCGAGTGCTATAATCTATTAAAACTAAAAATTTTATGAATGCTGAAACGATTTTAAAAATTGTAAACGAAGAGAGTGGAATTGATGTAAGAAGTCAAACAAGACGAAGAGATGTAGCAGAGAATCGATTTATATATTTCGATCTTTGTAGGAAGTATGCTAGTGACACAAAAAGTCTTGCTCAAATAGGTCAAACTGTAAAAAGAGATCACTCTAGTGTTTTGCACGGAGTAAGAAGATGTAAAGATTGGACACAAGTAAATAAAGATTTTCGATTTAAATATAGTGCTATTGAAGAGTTAGTTAAAAGACAACATCGAACCTATAAGAGATATAAGACTCCTGTAACAGCTCACGATAGGATTCTATACCTAGAGGATCAAATCAAATTAATGATGGTTATGCAAAAGGATCTTAGAAAAGAATTGAAGGTAAAGACAAATAGAATTGCAAGCTTAATGGGAGGAAGTAGATCTTAATAATTTAAAAATAAACATATGAAATTTATAATGATGACTTGTGATGGTCGAGAAGAGTACAGTAATTATTTAAAAGAAAGGATTCCAAATTTAATAACAAGCTATGATACTTTTACAGATGCCGGTAAGTTTAAGAACACTTCTTATAAGAATGCACAACAAGCTTGGAAGTTAGCCGGAGATGATTCTTGTGTACAATTAGAAGATGATATTTTATTATGTGATAATTTTTTAAATAAAATAAATAAAGCTATAAACGAAAGACCAAACGATGTTATTCAATTTTTTAGTATGCGGAAAAAAGATATTACTGAAGGAAGTCGATATGAATTAGGATCTAATTTTTTAATGCATCAATGTTATTATCTTCCTAAAGGTATGTCTAAAAAAATATATAATTACAGTTTTGAGTTTGAGGATTCTTGCGAACAAGATGAGCATATAAGTCCTAATGATTTAGTCACTAGATATTATTTTAAAGAAAATAAAATAAAGTATTGGCTTCACGTTCCTAGTCTTGTAGATCATAGAATTGCAAAATCAGCAATTGATCCAAGACGTAGCAGTAAAAGACAAAGTTTAACATTTAATCAATAGTTATGAATGTAAAGTGGGATATAGAATTAAAAAACGATCAAAAAACAAATCCGGTTTTGTATTATGAAAAAAACGTTTTTAAAGTAGATTATGTATTTGATGAAATAAAATTCAATAAAGTTTTAGAAGGTAATAAGCATCAATTAAAAACTTGGGGAGGAGCAGAGTCAACAAGCGAACCTCATTGGATAGGTGTAAAAAAAGCTACTCCTTTACATACAGATCCAAGATACCCAAGATATACTTGGCATTATATTTTAAAGGTTGACAATTTTGGTTTAAGAGGAGTAGATAAGGTTGACACAAAATTAGAAAACAATATGCTTATTTTATTAGACACTCATTCTCCTCATCAATTATTTTCATACAGTAAAGAGGCATTGTATTATTTTGCTTGTAGTATAGACAGCAAGGTTATAATGGGCAAGTCTCGAGCTAAAGAAAAGTTATTTAATTATGTTTCAAATAATGATATATTAAATAGTGTAAAAAGGATTAGCAAATGAAGATCTATAAAAAAAATAATGTATATGAGGAATCGTTGAATAGGATACGTTTCCTATACGATGAGTTTGATGAGGTCGTAGTGGGTTACTCGGGTGGAAAAGATTCGACTGTCACGCTTAGATTAGCTGTAGAGGTTGCTAGAGAGAAAGGTAAGCTACCGGTTAAAGCATTATTTTTAGATCAAGAGGCAGAATGGGGTGCGGTAATAGAACATATGCGAGAGGTTCAAGCGGATCCGGATATAGATTTAAGATGGTATCAAATACCATTTAGAATATATAATGCAACGTCTTCAATAAAACAATGGGTTATGGCTTGGGGAGATGGAGAGGAATGGATGCGACCTAGAGAGCCGGAATCTATCACAGAAAACAAATATGGAACAACTAGATTTTATGAGTTGTTTAATAAAATAATTGAAGTAGACTTTCCGGAGAATACAATATTGTTAGGAGGAGTGAGATCTGAAGAAAGTCCTAGACGGCACGTGGCTATGACACAAGATGCAACTTATAAATACATTACTTGGGGTAAGAAACTAAAACCAAGTAAAGGTCAATATACATTTTATCCCATATATGATTGGAGCTATACCGATATTTGGAAAGCTATACACGATAAGAAATGGACTTACACTAAGGTTTACGATTATCAATATATGTACGGTGTTTCTATTAGAGCTATGAGAGTTTCTAATCTGCATCACGAAACTGCTATTGAGACTTTATTTTATTTACAAGAGATCGAGAGAGACACTTGGGCAGCTTTAACTAAAAGAATGTCCGGAATAGATACAGCCGGTAAACTATCAAAAGATGATTACTTTGTAAAAGAGTTACCATTTATGTTTAGATCTTGGGAGGAGTATCGAGATTATTTAACTCAGCATCTAATGAAGGATGGAAAGATGAAAGAGAAGTTTCAAAAGAAATGGAAACTTTACGATGAGAGATATGCAAAAATGAATCATAAAGAAAAGCTAGTAAGAGCAGAGATCCAAAACGTTTTAGCCAATGACGATGATTTTAATAAATTGCGTAACTTTACAGAAACACCCGAGATGGAGGACTTTAGAAGATGGTCTCGAGGAGAGGAAATAAAATACACTAGAATTAAAAATAAATACATACCAAATGCAATTTCAAAAACAATTATTGAAAGACCTTGAGGAAGCAGAAGATAAAATTGAATTTATAGAAACAGTTCAAGATCTTTTAAATGAATTTTCTCCTTTAGGTCATCAACCTATTAACAGAGTAAGATGGGTAGACATAGATCAAGTACAAGCAAACGATTATAATCCTAACAGCGTAGCCAAAACAGAGATGAAGTTATTGTACACATCAATAGCTCACGACGGTTATACTCAACCGATTGTAACAGTTTATGACAAAAAAAATGATAAATACGTTATAATAGATGGATTCCATAGGTATTTCACTTGTAAAAGTTATAAGGACATACTTGAAAGAAACCACGGTAAGCTTCCGGTAGTAGTTATCGAGAAAGACATAAACGATCGTATGGCTTCTACAATTAGACACAATAGAGCAAGAGGAAAGCATTCTATATCCGGAATGAGTAACATAGTATTTGAGATGTTAGATAACGGATGGCAAGATGCAGAGATTTTAGAGGAGCTTGGTATGGAGTCCGAAGAGTTGATAAGGTTGAAACACATTACCGGATTCAGTAAACTATTTGCTGACACAGACTATAAAAAAGCTTGGGAACATAAAAAGCAATTACAAATCAAAAAGAAATACAAAGATGAAAATCCAAAAGAAAAAATTATCTAGTATAAAACCATATTGGAGAAACGCTAGGAAAAATCAACGTACGGTTGAAGCTCTAAAGCAATCTATACAAAAGTATGGATTTAATCAACCTCTAGTTGTTGACACAAAAAATGTCATAATAACCGGACACGCTAGATACAAAGCTCTAATGCAATTAGGATATAAAGAGATCGATTGCGTAGTGGCAGATCTAAGTGAGCAGAAAGCTAAAGAGTACCGGATAGCCGACAATAAAACTCACGAGCTTACCATATGGGATAACGATGAGTTAATGATCGAGCTTAGAGAGATCGGTAACAATATAGATATGCAAGGTTACTTCCAAAACATAAACCTAGATTCTTGGCTAGATGATTCGGTAGGATATAACATTACCAATACCTCTCAAGAAGAGTTTGAGAAACAACAACATCAAATGGACAATAAGTTTAAAGATGAGGAGAGAGCAGATAAAGCAATTGTAACTTGTCCACATTGTTTTGAAGAGTTTGAATTAGATAAAAAAGACATACAATGATAGAACACATAACCGGAGTTTGCGGAGAGCCACACATAAACATATTTAGTTTTATGTTACTTATCTTAGGATTTGCATTAATTATAAAAAAGGGATATGAGGTTTGAGACACAAAAAGATATTGATCGAGAAACAAAAGCAATTGAAAAATTAATTCAACATAAAAGCAAATACAATCTAACTTATAAAAAGCTAGGACATAACGATATTGATTTTGTAATATTAAAAGATGATAATAAAGTTGCAGTTGTAGAAGTTAAAGGCAGAAATAAATATATTGAAGATGCCTTTCCATTACCGGTAGCTTTAAGAAAAGTTGCAAAGCTTCAAGACCAATCTGATTCTAAATATCTTTTCGGTAAAACAGGAATCATATTATGGGATTGTTTAGATGGTATTATTTATGCTCCTATTAGAGATATAAAAGGAGAGGTAAGATATGGAGGAAGAGTTAAAAGATTTGGAAGTGCAAACGATCAAGAGATAATGATTTACTATCCAAACCAAAAGAATTTTACAATAATAAAAGATAAAAAATGAGTGACAAAAGTGACACTATAAAAAAAGAGGAAAAAGAACCGGCATTCGATAAGATTAAAACAAGTATGCTAGAAGCTCTAGAAAACTCTTTAGGAATTGTTTCAGTAGCTTGTAGAAAAATCGGGATATCTAGACAGACTCATTATAGATGGCAAAAAGAGGATGCAGATTATGATAAAGCTTCTAAGGAGATTATAGAGGCTACAATCGATTTTGTTGAGTCTAAGCTATTCGAGAACATCTCAGATAAAAAAGAAGCTTCTATTATGTTTTATTTAAAGTCTAAGGCGAAGCATAGGGGATATGTAGAAAGACAAGAGCTTGATATGGGAACGAATAATCATTTCCGAGTAGAAATCATAGATGAAGAAACTACAGACTAATGTAGTATTTAGACACCTAGAGCAAACTGATAAACGAATTATCATCGAGCAAGGTGGTACTAGATCCGGCAAAACTTATAACATATTGCTATGGATTATATTTGGGTATGCTTTAAAGAACACAAAGAAAACCATATCAGTAGCTAGGAAGACATATCCATCTTTAAGAACCTCTGCGATGAGAGATTTTATTGAGATACTTAGATCCTACGAATTGTACGATGAGACGTTACACAATAAGTCAAGTGCCGAATACAGGCTAAATGGAAACCTTATTGAATTTATATCTTTAGATCAACCGCAAAAGGTACGTGGTAGAAAACGAGATTTACTATTTATTAATGAGGCTAATGAGTTACATTGGGAAGATTGGCAACAATTAGTATTCCGTACAAAAGATCGCATTATAATAGACTACAACCCTAGTGACGAGTTCCATTGGATATATGAAAAGGTAAAGACTAGAGAAGATGCGGAGTTTCATATCACTACCTATAAAAATAATCCTTTCTTAGATCCGGAGATCAAAAAAGAGATCCTTAGACTAAAAGACACAGATGAACAATATTGGAACATATATGGATTAGGTCAAGTTGGCGTTGGTAAAAGTTTAATCTTTAGATCTAACCTTGTAGATGCTATACCATTAGAAGCAGAGTTTTTAAGCTACGGTATGGACTTCGGATATACAAATGATCCAACAACATTAATTGGAGTCTACAGAAAGGATATGAGCCTTTATTTCGAGGAGTTGATATATCGAACCGGATTAACCAATAGAGATATTGCAAAGCAATTAGAGTCATTAGGAATTAATCGAAGGTCTGAGATCTTTGCAGATTCAGCAGAACCGAAAAGCATAGATGAGATTTATAAGTTCGGATGGAATATTAAACCGGCAACTAAAGGAAGAGATTCAATTAACATCGGGATCGATATGCTAAAGAGATACACATTATTTGTCACTAAGAATAGTGCAAACACAATAAAGGAATTTAGAAACTACAAGTGGAAAGAAGACAAGAATGGTAATGTACTTAATACACCGGTCGATGCCTTTAATCATAGTTTAGACGCATTGAGATACGCAACCTATAACAAGCTATCAAGACCGAATTACGGCAAGTATGCTATTCGGTAGCTTTCTCCATTTGGTAGATCCTGTATTCTATAACACGATTATTACACTTGTTACAACAAGATCCCCAACTAGACAGAGGCTCGGGGTTGTGACCCCATCCCTCAAACTCTACATTACAAAGACAACATTTATTTTTTTCCATAATTCTAATGTACAGATAAAATAGTTATTAAAAAAATTTGTTTA
>Ga0102855_1000244_pt1 | contig 19812 bp, 5 predicted proteins | sample Colrivmet1370B02_FD_78450 | JGI IMG/M metagenome (GOLD analysis project Ga0102855, IMG submission 78450) | Estuarine microbial communities from the Columbia River estuary - metaG 1370B-02 | ecosystem: Environmental > Aquatic > Marine > Intertidal zone > Estuary | place: USA: Columbia River...
AATCAAAGCCAACAAAAAGATACCAAGACCCATGGCCGTGTTTGTAGAACCAACCGCACCCCCCAGTAAAACAGATTCAACATCAAAGTAATTCTGTGAGAGAAGACCGTTCCAGAGTACGTTGCAAGAACGATCGTTTCCAGAAGTGGAAATATCCAACTCCCATGTATCAGAAGTCACGTGTTTAGCAGAGCCCGAAGTGCAACTTATGGTTGTATTTGCAGGGTCTACTTCGACCGGGTTGCCGTATACGTCAACCGATTGAACCCTCAGTAGAACCGTATCTCCTTGAGCAATATTCTCAAATTCCATGGTCGAAACAATACGAACTGGTGTTCCTGAATCAACGGTGAGATCAAGAACATGTGTAGCATTATCTTGTTTTAACTCGAGAGAATATGTTCCTTTTGAGCGGCCGGTAAAATCCCAATAACCGTCACCTGAAGATGAAGCGACCAGCGTACCAAACTCCCCGTCAAGCGTCGTAATGACTGCAGTAGACGGTGCTAAGTTTCCGTGAGCATCTATGGTTTGGATGAATAACTCACTGGCAATTCCTGCTTGGACAGTCAGACCGTCTTCAAAATTAGTCACTAAATTTCTCGCATCGCCAGCAACGACCGTTAATCGAACCGTGGCGAAGACTCCGTCGGCATTAGCTCGAATCTCATGCCCACCTACAGTGGTTGGAATCCAATGCAAATCTGACAACAAGATGTCGATTGTTGAATCAACGCCATCGACGGTCCAATTCAATCCAATCTCCTCAAGTTGGTTTGAGTAAGCATCAAAAAACTGTGGGTTGAGAGCCAAAGGTGTGTCTGATGGAAGGATGATGCCATCGCCGTTGAGTTGGATAAAGGCCAACTCTCCCGGACTTGATTTCACTTGGAAGACCGGCTCGAAACGAATGCCTGTCGAGACATCAAACCAGTTCCCCTCAATTCGCCAAGTAAGAGATTCTTCAGGAGTCACCACAGCATAGCCCGTAAAAACCGAATATTGGGAACTGTTTCCATTGACCAGCGTCATCGTCCCGTTGACCATCCACTTGTTTCCAACCACATCAGTTGCGATGAAGGCGACCGTGCTTTGTCCGCCTGCAGCGAAACTCGAAGAGACGAGAATTAACTCTGCGTCGATAGCAGAGCCATGAACGACATCGACCGACAATGTGGAAAGAACCCCGTCATCATCGACTCGTAATTCATGCGTACCAACTGCACCTGGCGTCCAATAAACGGAACCATCGATGTTTGAAAGTGCGCCACTCGAGACAGTAAAGTTTGCCAGTGGAGGAGTAATCGTACCTGAGTAACCAAGGGAGTCTGTGCGCATTGCAGCAATCTCATACGCCACACCTGCAGTGAATTGTTCACTGTTCGAGAGCACCGTAACTTGCGAAATGGTTGCATCGGCTGGAACAACACGAATCGTTCCAGAGCCTGTAACATTACCGGCTGAAACATTGACTGCCCAGAGTCCTGGGTGAGTGGCAGTAAACCATCCGGATGGAATAATACTGCCATTCTCTACTTCCCAAACACGGTTACCGGCGGTCGTGATGTTCATCTCAAATCCGTTTATGTCCACTAAACTTGGAGTCATTTGAAGCGCTGAGCCACTACGGACTTGCATACCCTCATCAAACACAAATTCGTGAGGAGCTCCTGCGGAGACGACAAGAACATCATCATGTTCCATCTGGTAGAGTCTGGCTCGAATTGAGTATTCCCCAATGTCCATGGGAGTCCATAGAGGCTCACCAGTTCCAATGTACATGCCGTCAATGGTCCAGACTACATTCGATGCTGTCTGTGCGTTTCCACGTGCATCCAAAAGGTCAGCAGTAAGAGTGACCGGCAAAAGTACATCTGCAGTTAGGCTGGTCACTTCGAGGCTTTGACCCACTCCAGAGGTAACGGTGATGTTCATTGAACCAACTAAACCGTTGTGAGATGCTTGAATCAAAACCGTACCTGCAGACCATGGATAGAATATTCCATCATCAGTTATTGAGCCGTTCGAGCAACTCCATACCACTTCACCTGAAACTTGATTGTTCAGATTGTCATACAATTGGGCTGTAAACATGATGACTTCATCTGCAGTGATCGAGACCAAATCTGCTGAGAGTTCCACTCGAACAGGCTGGATGCCACCCTGCCTGGAAACGAGGCTTTCATCTTCAAGCATAGAAAACTGAGGTTGTGAGATTGAGAAACCATGGAATGAAAAGAGCATTACGCAAAACAAACTTAGAACGAGGGTCTTGTAGTCATTTGCATCTTTCATAGATTCACCTTTTCTCGTCAATGTGTATCAATGATTTGCTTCTCAATCTTTCCATTCGCCCCAATCAGCATCGCCTTCTTGGCGATACCACCATGTGCTGTTTTCGTCCTGTGCCCATTCGGTTCCGTCATCATCAACCCGATGTTCGACTTGCCACGAAGAGTCCTCTTCCTCGATGCGAGGTACTTCTTTCGCTTCCGGTGCAGGTCCAGAAGGACCTGATACTGGAGCCGGACCTGACGGTCCAGGAGTAGGACCTGTTGGTACGTTTGATTCATCGTCGTCATCGTAGTCATATTCCTCATCGTCATCATCGTAACCCGAGTCGCCACCACGTAGCATCGAGACCAATAAACCAAGAATGACAATGCTTACAATGACCAGAAGACCAGTACCAACGTAGTACAAAGGTCCGCCAGCCTTGAAGAATCCACCAATGTTTCCTTCGACTTGGATGTTCCTTTCTTCGGTTACTTTTCCAGCGGTGATGGTTACTGTTTGCTGTCCGTCATCCAGAGTAATTACGTTCCAAACGCCTGGTCCTTGTTGCAAAACTTCTGCTCGTCCAGTCGCATCGACATCCGCACTTGGAGGCACTTCAATCTGGTTAAGATACATATCAAAAGCCTTTACAGTCACTGTAAAGTTCGACAACTGGTCTACCGTACTGGAAGAGATTACAATCTCAAGTGAGTCGACAATACGTTGAGCTTCAACGGTGACAACAACGGTCGCATCGGTTGAGCCAGTCGTATACTTCAATGTATGAGCACCCGCTGAGGTTGCCAGGTAAACGTATGTTCCTTCACCCTCACCTGCAGTGATGTTGGCAACAGTGACGTCGTTCTCCAACCATTCAACACGTTGTGGGAATGTGTTTCCATCCGAATCTGTTCCTGTAACGGCCATCGTAATTTCTTCGCCTGCAGTTTGGGTAGTGGCGTCGAGAACGGCCACAACGAGAACGGCCTCACCATGGACCACGGTGACTGAAACCTCATCACTGATGTTGTAGCCAGAATCGCTAACAGCTGAAGCGGATATCGACCAGTTTCCAACTTCCGAAGCATCCCAACGCATATTGTTGGCAAGCAGTTCATCAGTAACATCGGAGACATCACCTGTGTCAAGGTTGGTCAAATACCATCCAAGGATTGACGAATCGATTGGGTTTGAGTCTAAATCAGCGAGAGCGGAAGTAAAATCGATGTGTTCATCGGAAGTTAGATCGAAAACTGTGTTTGTTAATCCATCACTGCCGGTTGCGGTAATGGAAACAGAATTCAAGTCGCCGTGAGATACGGTGACATTGATACTTACTTGATGAATCACCGTTCCATCGTCATATACTGCAGTAATCGTGTAATGTTCAGTTGATGCGAGATAAGGTACAAACGATGTTTCATCGCCAATTAACTGTTCTAGAGCAGTTTGGGACGTCCAATCCGGATGAATCAAACTCCAGTTGGCGGAAACAATCCAACGGTTGTCTTTCTGATCGTATGCTTTGACCTTCACATCAAGAATATCATCTGAAGTGATATCGAAATTTTGCCAAGTCGAAACATTGTTGTCGACAATTAGAATGAGCGACACAATGGCTCCTTCTTGTACCGTGATTGTGATCTCGGAGGTAATCGTTTCATAGGTGGCTTGAATGATTTTGGCACCTCGTGAAGTCGGTGACCAAATCGCTGGTGCACCGGGTAACAATTGACTGTCCTGTGGAGTAACCCAGTTATCGAGTTCGAGAAGAACAGGCAATCGGTTTCCACGAATATCAATACGAGTGGTGTTAATCCAGACTTGTTCATCAGCAGTGATCGAGGTCGAAGATGCTGCAAGTTCAAGACTTGCCATTTCGCCATGACCGACGGTAATCAATAAAGAGCTAGAGGCACCTGAAGTTGATGTCAAGTTGAGGTACCAATCGCCGACATGGTCCGGGAAATACTCATCCGTAGATTCACTGTAATTTCCATTGGTCGTAGTCCATGTGAAATCACCAGCTTCGCTGTTATCGATAATCTCGTTTCCGAACTGGTCGAAAAGTGTGTGCGTAACTGCACAGAGTATTCCAGCAGGAACTTCACCTTGGCAACCTTCAAGGACAAAATAGGCCGGAATGCCCGTCTCGACAAGTACGGATACAGAGATGGTTTGTGGAGTCATCATGATGCCGTTCCAGGTCACATCTATCGTTTGAGGGCCACTCGTAAACGGCAAGAACAATCCTTCGGCAGAAGAATCCATACTTCCATTGCTCGGCAAGTAAGTGATTGTTTGACCAGGTACAGTGTTACCAAATTGGTCGACGACGTATGCACTGATTTGCAAGGAGTCGTCAGCAGAGATACTTGCTGTTTCAGGTGTGACCATCAATTCCACTGGCGCCCCTGGCGTGACGGTTACCGTTTCACTGCTGCAAATAATTCCAAAGCATGCAGATACGGTATGTTGACCTGTTGCATAAGGTGTGAAAACGCCGGACTGGGTAATCGAACCGTTGCTAGCACTCCATACAACCGGCGCGCCTGATGCCATGTTGAGATGGTCATATACGACGCTGGAAAACGATACAGTGCTATCCGCATCCGTCGTTGGCGCAGTTGGTGAAATATCAATTGTAGTGACATCGGTATGGTTCAGCAAAATCATCGGGCGTTTATCGGCTGTTGCATGTTCGCTTGAGTAGATATTTGCCATGAGTGTACCTTGATTCGGAGTACCAATAATGATCCACGCGTTGTCGTTGTCAATCAGCATCCCACTGACGCCGATATCGAACCAAATCCATCGGTCTTCGTTGAGGCTTGATTCAACAAAGCTGGAGATTGGTGTTGCATCATAGTCGACACCTGCTTGCATACCAGGCATGCCCCAAGCACCGGAAGATGCACTGGAGGATTCATTCCATGTCGATGAGGATTGAGCCCATAGAGGGTTGATAATTCGATGCACACTGAATGTCATTTCAGATGCGCCACCGGTTGCTGTCCAAGAATCGAGGTAGAATCCTGCACTTGCTGAATGAACATTTGAATACATGGCGAGTGGAACTTGTCCGTTGTCCAACGCAAAGGTAAGGTGGGATTGTAGTCCTGAATTCGAACCAAAGTTGGTGCCGAGTTCCAAAACATCAGCACTGCCAAAGTTCGTCGATGGGTTGGCTTCGCTAAGATGGGCCTCTCGAATGTTCGTGTGTCCGAATTGAGACACTTCGTTGCCAGTCTGGAACGTATAGGTGTAGGTTAAATCGCCGTTATCAACGTGGCTAGGTGAACCAATCGCAAAGCTCCAACGTGGTGACGCCGGCCCTGGAATCGATTGGTTGACACCCTGTACCCACCAAGTAAACACTTCACCGTTCGAAAGTGAATCCGCAAATCTAAACGTCGTTCCAGTGATTGCAGAGGACTCCCATGAATTGAATTTGAGTACTCCAGTTTCGTTTGCGATGGTTAGAATGTATCCCGTCGCATCGGTAACTGGCGACCAAACGAGAACTGGTCGGTCATCCGATTGAAGTACAGCGCCGGACACGTTGTAAAGCACTGAGCCGTCTTGTGGAGATGTTAGAGTCGGCTGAGTCGGAGGCAAAATGCCGTTTACGTTATCGACATAGTCGATGGTAAGTTGAGGTCTAAACAAGGAATTGCTTCCGTCCGAAGAATAGAATGCGTGGCTTGTTGATGGTGAACCGACCGTTTTCAATAGAATTGTCATCGTCAAATTACCGTTGGCAATATTGCTTTGAGCCAGGCTCGTTAAATCCCAAGAAGCCCAACCTGTCGCTGGACTCAAAGTGAGTGTTGAGCGAGTAATTTCGCTGGACTGGCATGGAACATTCGTGTTCCAATTCACACTCGACTCTACAAACGAAGAGCAAGCGTGTGCAGACACAGTGGTAGCAGATGTTCCAGTTACACCTGTCCGATATAAACTGAGCAACATGGATGTGGGTGTGATCGCAGCAGGCCATGGAAGCGAACTCAGGTCAAACTCCATGAGAATTTGACTTTCGCCAGTACCCGACGCTGAAGTTCCTAAATTCAATGCACTGGATAACCCAAGGTTCACTGTACTCGACGAAGAGATTTCCGCATCCGGTACTGCTGGCAAGAGACCTGTTTCATCAAAGATGGAACCACGTGAGAGGGTAACTGAGTAATTCCCAACGCCATCAGTAGAAGCATCAGCCGGTTTTACTTCAGGGATACGGAATTTGTGAACGCTTGACCAATGACCAATACGCACATCTTGATCGCCTCTTACGCGCCAATACTTCCATTCATCAGCCTGTTCGAGACCTTCAATGAACGCCGAAAGATTCTGAGCATCCCAAGTGATGTTTAAGTCGGTATCAAATGTGGACGAAGTCGAATTGTAACACTCAAGGTCTTCGACCATACGCGAATCCATAGCACCGCAAAGAACCCATTGAGTTTGATTGGTATCGGCTGATGTCCAATTGTTTTCAACACGTTCTGCTCCAGCTGGAATTGGCGAAGTAAGGTTCCAAAGCGTCGAACCGTCAAGCGGCTCAAGGTTGGATGGACTGGTTGGATTCCACGGTGTATCGAGTTCGTAACTTATGGTGAGTTTTGGACGGTCGTCTATGTCTGCATTTTCACTGCTGGCAATGTAATATGTTCCCGAAACACTTCCAAACGATTCTTCGGCTTGTAGAATGATGTTGAGGCTTTGTTGACCTCTCTCAACGGCGTGCTGAAGCATTGATGTTACATTGATCTCAAAGTCCGTGGATTCATTCATCCAGAAACCTCTCGTCTCAGGAATCATGGAGTCACCAGAGTGGTATGCGCCGATTCCAACCCAAGAGGTCGTGTTGTTACCTGGGTACGCCCAACTCGAAGATTCATCCCACTGCGTAACCATTTCTGAAACGGTCACAAACACATTTCCGCTACCGGAAATGCCAGTAAGCGTCAATGTTGCATTCGTCACTTCGTAGATTGCCGGAAGTGGTAACGAGGAGAAATCCATCTCGATGAGAGAACTGGTTCTTAGAAGACTGTTGGAAGGACTGCGACCGATGATGAGGCTTTGGGAAGCTCCATTGTTGGCAAAAATACTGCCTCCGTTCAGTGTCGTGTCCATGCTGAGCATTGGGTAGCCTTGTTCTTCGACCATCGAACCTTCTTGCAGTGTAATCCATGCACGTGTAGAATCTACTTCTCCAGAATCTGCGTCTGGGACGTGGAAAACGGTTGAGGTACTTTGAGGACCAATCATTCCGAGTAGAATCGGTTGAACGGTCCAACGAACGGTTTGAGAATAATCAACAGGAGAAGTCGGCAAGAACGTTAAATTGGTCAAATCGAACATTGTTGGAAGGTCGCGTGAATCGAAGGTGTATCGACCTGCCATGTCCTCGACCGGGTCAGCAAAAACATGCACTCGCCATGCATCAGCAGGCACAGTTGATGGATATGTCCATGAGAAAAGAGGAGTTTCATCAGCAAGCAAAGCATGAGATGATGCATCCCAAGACAGTGAATCGTTCGCTGGTCCAGCGTTGACACCAGATGTTGCGGGTACTGCGCCTGTGCCGTTGGACCATGTTAAATTCAGCCAAGGATGTTGAGCTGAAGCGCCGTCAGTGGAAGTGAAGGTCACAACATTGGGTCCGTTGGAATACGAGGTGATGTCATTTGATGCGTAAATGGCCAGCGAAAGTGTTGATGAACCTGCCGTAAGTGCTGCCTGCACGGCTTCACTTACGTCCCAATTCATCCAGTCAGAAGCAACCGAATCCTGCAGATCTACATAGGGCCCAAGGTCAACACCGAGGTCACGAGCACCTGCTTGTGACCAATTGTTGACGCCGTCGTACGTTAGGCCGTTTGCGGAAGTGTTCCAACTTTGATACACAGGCCGTACAGCAATTGGTTCACCAACTGCTGAATTGAACTCAGAATACAGATTGAGTTCAGCACCCGTTATGCGAGCGTTTGCCGGTTGCGGCAAGGAATTCAACGGAATACGAATCAACGAAAGAGCTTGCACGTTGTTGCTGGTTGCACCAACTTTCAGTTGCGTTGATGAGTCATAGGTACTGGACGAACCAGAACCAGATTGGAGAATGTATGTGTCAACAAAGTTCGGTAAATTCAAATCCGGCATGGCTTCTCTGTGATGCAATTCAACTGAAGCACAAGAGCCGTCAGCACAGGTTTGCCATGTGGTCAAATCTGGAACCGAGAAGGTAAATGCGTTTGACCAATTTCCAATTTGGTTGGTCGCTGAGATTGCTCGGACGCGCCAGTACCAAGTTGAACCGTCGTCCAAATCAGTGGCTGGGGTGTAGGAGAGATTCGCTGCATTAAACCCAGCATCGTTCCATGAAGTGCTGGTGAGAAGCGACGCTGAATCGAACGTTTCCGTTTTGTCGAGTTGGACTGCCCAACCACCGACGGCAGCAGTATTTCCGAACGACCATTCAAGCGTTGGGCGTTTAATCGGAGTTTGGTCAACGCCCGTACCCATCGACCATGAGCCGTTGAGTGGAGAGACCGGCATTGGGTCCACTGGAACCACGTTTGAGCCCGGTACATAGACAAAGGTCAGTTCCGGTTTACGCACATCTGCAGCAAATCCTGGATAAAGTTGCACTTCTCGATCTGAACCCGAACCAACACCCAGTATACCGATCATAAAGTCAGCACTGCTGTTTTGGCGCATTGCGTTTTGAACACCCAATGTGACGTTCCAAGAGATGCGGTCACCGTTTGAAAATGTGGAATCAAGTTGAACTGAATCGAGCAGGGAGGAACGCTCCGAGCCCTTTGCACCTGCAGTTGCCCATGAATTGGTACCGTCGTAGGAGTTCCAAGTTGCGCCGCTATCGGTCCAGTTACTGAGCGTATTTTCCCAAACGCCAACACGCGGTGAATTTGATGGGGTACTTGCCACCACCATCGAGAGTTGTGCGGATTCGACAGCGTATCCCGCCGGTAGGAGATTCGAACGGAGGTTGCAGTTCATGAGACCGAGTGCCTCAATCGGGTAAGTGTTGTAGGAGATGAGAATTTTTGATTCATCGTTGTAGTTTTGATTTGGCGTACCGCTGTCGATGTAAGTGTCAAGGCATTCAGGATACAATCCGTCTGAGGTGCCGTTTCCATGCTTCATTCTAAATTCTGAGCGTTCACCGCCAAGCCAAGTGCTTTCAAGAGAACTCACGAGGAAATTGGATGAGGACCAAGGTCCATGTCGGCCGTCAGAATCAAGATAAGCCATTCTCCAGAAATACATGTTTCCAGCGGTCAAAGTATTGTCACCCGTCATGTTGAGTATTCCGTCGATTGGCGAAAAATCATTGTCTATACCGGTGTTAATCGACATGGTAACATCTCGGAATTGTTCATCGGTGGCCATCTGCAACAACATCTCGTTGTTAGAGACCGATGGTGTCCAGGTGATCGAAGGAGTGAGATTAGCAGTGAAATTGTGTCCCGATTGGTTCCAAACTGCTTCATCCTCGGCGGGACCGGTAAGGACCACATCAGCAAGCGGAGAACTTGGGCCCCATCTGTAACTGACAAAGATGTGCGGTTGGGTTGATTCAAGCGAGGCTTCAGTACTGAAAAACGTCATGCTTTGTGTGCCTGTCGTGGAGTAAGCATCGTCTTTTCCTCTTGCAGTAATCATAAACTCTGATGCGTCTGTATCTCCACTCTCGACCCATGATTGCAGTACATCGGTGAAACCAAAACCAAAGTTGGAACTGGTTTGCGAACCGTTGAATCCAGTTGCAGATGCCGTCGATGCAAACACCCGTCCTCCGTCGGACCAACTGTTGACATTCGATTCCCGGTTCCATGTCAACTCGTCTTCAACCCATTGTGTTGATGCCATTTCATGCATCGAAAGCATTGGATTGTTCGAAGCAGAATCGCGAGTTAGATTCACTTGCGCATCGAGAATTGTCGCATTGGAGGGCAGGCCAAGAAGAGGAAGATTAACTCGCAGATGAATGAGGGATTCCTTGTTGGAAGTGACGCTGGTTTGAAGTGTACTTGTAGAACCGTACTTTGTGTTCTTGCTCAATTCGTTTGAATAGGAATCTTCGATGAACGTACCAATATCACCCAATTGGTTCCGAGTCACCTCGATGCTGGCCGAACCATCACCGTTATCGGTTACAGTGTGATCCGGCAAGAGGAAACTTTCTGTCGTGGACCATTCACTAAGCGTATCGGTCGAATCAAGGCTCCTCACGCGGTAAAACACCTGAGAACCATTGTCGAATTTTTCAGACGTAGGAAGTGTGAACGAACCGCTTGTCCCGGACATTGAGAAACTGTTCGACATGGTCGAATAATGCCAAGCGAGATCGGTGAAATCCTTGAAGTCTGAATTGAGCGAGAGTTGATATTCGACATTTGCCCCAACCAGTGAATCGTAAGAAAGGGTTGGTGTTGTATCAGCTGTCAAGATGAGATCTCCCGTCATCAAAGGCAAACCATCGTTTGCGAAGTTTGACACAACTGAACCTCCGTTTCCGGCTGCGGCTGTGGATGTGACCATCACCAGTTCAGGGCGGTCGGTCACCAACGATGATTCGGACATCTTGCATTCAAAGTGAGAACCCAACCCGGTAAGAAGAACACTGAAATGAGATTGATTGCTTGATGCTGCCTCTTGAGCAAATGCAGTCACGTTAATGGCATACGTTCCATTCGAAACAGCCCGGAAAGGTGGTTCCCAAGCACCGCGGTCATTTGCACCATCTGCACCTGCATCGGCCCATGGAGAGGCCAAGTCCTTTTGGTACCATGTCACAATACTCGAGTTCCATGTACTTACAGGTGCTGCGTAGAGGTTCATGGCAGCTGAAGACGATGGTGTCGCATCACAAACAATGTTCAAAGTTGCCGATTGGATCGAGTCTGCAGAGGTGAAATTCATTTCAAAATCCATGAGGATTCTGCTCTCAAACCCGTTGACAGAAGTTCCAATGAACCCACTCGATGAAACATTGTAGTTGCTGGATGGATTCGCTTCCATAATGTGCGTATCCGAAAGAACAGTTTGCGTCGAAACAGCGTAGGATATTCGCTGTGAATCGTCAAGATTCTGCTCGAAATCGATGGACTGAGGCAGAAGTACATCTGCAAACAAGAACATCGATACAAGGAAGATGGTTAAAGCGGTTCGGCGGGGGGCAGTCTCGCGTGGCATGGGGCTCAATGCCTTCAAGCCCTCCTCCATATACTGTCTTTTCGCTTAGACCGCATGAAAACACCTCACGGCATTACAGTTGAGAGATTTAGAAAGTTCGCCATTTTGAGCAGAAATCTCTTCATTTGTGAGGAGAATGTTCAAGGAGGCTCGGCAACGACACTGACCCATGAGTGAACTATGGGTTGAAAGGCACCGACCTCAGTCCGTCACTGAAATCCGTGGACAATCTGCAGTCGTACAACGGTTGATCATATACTCAGAAAAGAAAGAATTTCCACACTTGCTGTTTGCAGGACCTCCTGGAACTGGAAAAACTACGGCAGCAATGGCTCTGACCAAGGACGTGTTTGGCCCTGAATTCCGCCGTAATCTCTTGGAAATGAACGCTTCTGATGAGCGGAAACTGGAAAGCATCCGTACCAAAGTGAAACAGTTTGCACGAACAGCACCTTACGGTCAAGCGTCGTTCAAAATTATCTTCTTGGACGAAGCAGATGCCCTTACCAACGATGCTCAGGGCGCTTTACGCCGCATTATGGAACAGTATGCGGAAACCTGCAGATTCATTCTCTCATGCAACTACTCATCGAAAATTATTGAACCCATCCAATCACGTTGTGCTGTGTTCCGATTCAGACCGTTAGCAGATGCCGATGTCAATGCCCAAGTTCACCATGTTGCCAAACAGGAAGGTGTTGAGTTAGCGGACGATGCTGGTGAAGCATTAACACGTATTTCTCAAGGCGACCTAAGAAAAGCTCTAACTGGACTCCAAGTGGCTGCGGCCTTGGATATGAAAATCAGCCGTGACCTAATCTATGAAACATCTGCAACTGCACCTCCTGAAGCCCTGCATCAGTACCTTATGGCCTGCAGAGACGATGGATTCCACGCCGCACGACGACGTTTGAGAGAATTACTGGACAAATACGGGCTAGCCGGTACCGACTTCGTGAATCAGCTTCACCGTGAACTTTACACAGCCGATTTTCTTACCGAAGAAGCAAAACTCGACATGACTGAATGGATGGCTGAAGTTGATTACCGATTGGTAGAAGGCGGTGGGGAACAGATTCAGTTGGACGCTCTTACGGCTCGACTGGTCACTCATCTTCGCACTTAGTTTCACTTTCACTTTCACTTAACGGGCGTGAAAAAATCACTCCATAGGTTGCTCCCAGCCTTCACCATGACCAACCTTCTAAACCGCTCGCTGGACATCATGTGCTGGACCGCTGCTGCACCTCTCGTAAGGTATCTACGAGGTCGGCAATTGCAAAAGCAAACCCAAGAACAACGAGATATACATCGAATCAGCCGCCTGCTCAACAGGATACTCGTCGCTCACAGCGATATGCTGTCATGAAGCGTCTGCATCTGGTAATTTTTCAACGACCAGCAAGTTCCAAACGTATTTGCGGGTATTTTCCCATGGGTCGCCTTGTTCAACGATATTGACGGTTATTTGATGTTCACCAACAGCCAAATCAGTTCCGAGTAAGAGTGCAAAACGCTGGTCGAGATCGCCATGAGGAATCAATTTCGAAACCAATGAACTGGATGTGGTATTGTTTGCAATCGATGCAGAGTTGTTGTCCCAGAAAGCAAGGTTGTTAGAAATTTGCAATTCATTGCCGGCGTTGTTGGTCAATTCAACCGTGACGTTGGCGCCTTCAACATTGAGATTGTCAGCAAGCCCGAACAGGAGCCAAATGTCGCCCGAAAGACCATCCCCCGATTCGACCTCCCACGTGAGCGATGATGATGCGCCCTTCATCTGTGAAAAGTTGAGATCATCGCCCTCATCTTGTACCAAAATCCACTTGTCAGCAAGTTGCGGAGCGACAATGTCACCCAGCGGTGGGTTCACCAGCAAGAAAGCCATTGCAAGGAAGGTGAATGTGTGAAGGAAACCGGCCTTGAACCAAGTCCCTTTCGTGTAGACTTCATTCAGTGATTCTGGCAACACAATGCGATGGACCTGGGGAATAAGTGCGATGGCTGCCAAAGGAGCAAGATAGAGAATGTCGGATTTCTCAACAGTAGTGCGAGGCATAAGCACATACCGCATCAGCAGGGACACGAGAACAGAGAAACCGATAACGAGCCACATTGAGACCGTTTCTGCTTTTTCCTTGGTCACGTGTTTCACTGGATCAAAAGCCTCGATTCCAAGATCACTGCCGCTCCGCCGCTTCTTACGCTCCTTACCCTCATCCGCCATGCGCTTCTGCCGTTCTCCTGAAGCGGCGGCCATAGCAGTATTGAGGTCAACCATAGTTGTCCGTGATGCGTAGAGTGCATGAAGGCTACGGTGATTTTACATCACATTTCATGCGTATGGTTGAAATGGGGAATGCGACAGCGACCGATAAGCCGGGGTGGCGCAGTTGGTAGCGCGTCGGACTCATAGGGCAGCCGAAAGGCAATCGTATGACGTGCAAACTCCTTGCGGTGTCTGAGACATCCGAAGGTCGCGGGTTCAAGCCCCGCTCCCGGCACCAATCATCGAACAGGATGTCGGCACGAACCGGTTTTGTCACTGGTAAATGGCGAACCCTTGATGTGCCTCCCTCCATTCGCTAAACCATGGTTGATGTCCCTTCTGCAGGCCAACGGGTTAAACTCGAAGTGGAAACCCGCAACGGGAAAACTCACATCGAGGGCGTAGTGCTGCATCCTGCAGCCAAAAACCACCTTACTGTTAAACTGGTCAACGGTTACAATGCCAGTTATCCTCTCGAGGAAGTCACATCCATCGAACTGCTGCAAACTGAATCTGCCCCCAGCGTTGCAGATGCAGCAAAGCAGGAAAGAGAGACGAACGATGCGCTTCCACGAATCCGGATTCTGCACACTGGCGGCACAATCGCCTCCAAAGTGGATTACACAACCGGAGCGGTTGTGGCTCGATTTGAACCGGAAGAGATGATTGCTAGCCTACCTGAACTTGCCCTCATCGCAAACATCGAAGCGGTCAAACTTGGTAACATGTTCAGCGACGACATTCGCCCACAGCACTGGAACACCATGATACAAGCATCAAAGCAGGCGTTTGACGACGGTTGCGACGGCGTTGTTGTCACCCACGGGACAGACACGCTCCACATTTCCTCAGCTGCCATGAGTTTTGCATGGGGTGGCAAGGGTGAAGTCGCTCCTGGACGGATTGCGTTTGTCGGCTCACAGCGGTCTTCTGACAGAGGCTCATCCGACGCTGCTGAAAACCTTCTTTCAGCTGTACATTGGGCGGCCAATGGACCTCAGCCTTGCGGTGATGCTGGAGATGGAGTCGTCTTAGTCATGCATTCAACCAACAACGACGGCGAATGTGCAGTCTATCCAGGTACTGGAGTTCGAAAGATGCACTCTTCGCGTCGTGATGCATTCCAACCGGTGAACTGTGAAGCATTGGCCCACGTCACCCTCGACAACGGTAAATTGAGTCACTCATTGACCGACTTTTACGAAACGCTTCGCAAAAACAGTACCCCACGACCAGTTTGTGAACGCCCGACCACCTATGAAAAAAGTACGAGAATTGCTCAATTCATATCTGGTCCTTGGCTTCATTCAGAAGAAATTGAAGCCATTGTTCAGACGGGTGTTCAAGCAATCGTAATTCAAGGAACTGGACTCGGACATTTACCGATTGACGACCCTGGAAAGGACGCTCCAGAGAACACAAAAGTTTGGAGAGCACTCACTCGATGCATCAACAGAGAAATACCGATTATCGTCACCAACCAATGTATTCACGGTCCAGTCGACATGAACGTGTATTCCAAAGGCAGAAAACAGATGGAAATGGGAATCATGGGTCATGGCAGTGTGGCTGCACCGGATACTGTGGTTGTCAAAGTTCATTGGGCACTTTCCAACAACGTGAAACTCGAGAATGCTCTTGGCTCAAATCTTTGCGGAGAAGGGAATAATCTCCTCATGTCTTAGGCGCTTGAATGAAAAACCGAGAAGTGGTGGATGAGTTATGGCAGGCAATTCGAGTGAGCGCCTCGAGGAACTCCAATACAAGCGCGAGCAGGCTCGCCTTGGTGGCGGTCTCAAGCGCCAAGAAGCCATACGCAGCAGCGGTAGAGGCACAGCCCGAGACCGAATTGGGATGCTTCTCGACGAGAACTCGTTCATTGAAATCGACTCTTTTGTCACCCATCGCTCAACCGACAACGGAATGTTCCTTCACCACACCCTCGGTGACGGAGTTGTTGCTGGACACGGAACTGTTAACGGAAGACGAATCTACTGCTTCGCTCAAGATTTCAGCGTCCACGGTGGAAGCATGGGGGAGATGCATGCTAAGAAGATCTGCAAAATCATTGAGATGGCTGAACGAGCTAAAGTTCCAATCATCTGTATGTGGGACGGAGGCGGTCAGCGAGCTCATGACGGCATTTCCGCACTTGCAGGCACAGGAGAATTACTCGACCGATTGGTACAGTGCAGTGGTAGAATCCCGATGATCAGTTTGGTTCTTGGACCGGTCGTAGGAGTTTCTGCATTAGCAGCAAGCCTTGCTGATTTCACTATTCTGGGCGAGGACCATGGCCAGTTATTCCTGTCTTCACCCCTTGAAACCCCTGAAGTAATTGAAGGCGAAATTGACGCTGCTGGTCTTGGAGGTGCAGCATTGCACGCCTCGCGCTCAGGTATTGCCTGTTTGATTGCCGATGACGAGGAAGATGCGTGTACCCTTGCTACTGAAATCTTGTCCTACCTACCAGATCACAATATGGCCGATGCGCCTTTCGAAGAAACGGCAGACCCAGCCAACAGATTGAACACTGAATTGGAAACATTTGTGCCGGACAACCCGAACAAACCGTACGACATGGTCAAAGTGGTAGAGGAGATTGTCGATGATGGCATCTTTATGGAACTCTTTGAATCGTATGCCGATAACATCATCATCGGTTTTGCAAGACTTGAGGGTAAGACAATTGGAGTCGTCGGCAATCAACCGAAAGTCCTAGCCGGTTGTCTCGACATCGACGCATCTGTTAAGGCAGCACGGTTCATTCGCACATGCGATTCGTTCAACATCCCCTTGGTCACCTTCGAGGATGTACCAGGGTTCTTACCCGGCGTCGTCCAAGAATGGGGCGGGATTATTCGTCATGGAGCAAAACTGTTGTTTGCCTATGCTGAGGCTACGGTCCCTAAACTTACTCTCGTAACCCGAAAGGCATACGGCGGCGCTTATTTGGCTATGTCATGTAAGCATTTACAAAGCGACTACAACATCGCATGGCCGACTGCTGAGTTGGCTGTGATGGGTGCTGAAGGAGCAGTCAATGTCATTCACAGAACTGAAATCAAAAAGGCCCCTGAGGAAAAGCGAGAAGAAATCCGGCAACAACTCATCGCAGAATACAAAGCGAAGTTTGGCGACCCTTACGTTGCTGCACGAAACGGATGGCTGGATGATGTCATTGAACCGAGTGAAAGTAGACTGCGCCTATGCCGCGCTCTGAACATTCTCCAATCAAAGCGTGAATGGAGTCCACCCAAGAAACATGGTAACATACCGTTGTGAGACGCTACTGCTGTTGTTTGGCACGAGCAAGCAGACCAACCGAAGCAGGAGCAGTTTCCTCGACCTGTGATTCCGGTGACGCAAGTTCAGTTGCACTTGTCTTTGAAGATGAGGATGCATCGCGCAGCACCACAAACAGGATGATAAGAATAACGAATGCAACTACGCTAAATCCTAAGACATAGAACATCAAACTCTCAGAGTCTGAATCATTCGAGTTAACGACCACCGCCGGTTCGTTGATTGAGGGAGTCATGTTGACCGTAATGTAAGCAACCGTGTTCGCTCCAATCTCAACATCGTAGACTGAGACTCGAACTTCAACCGACCCGTTGTGAGTTGCAGGAAGTGGCAGCATCGTAAGACATCGGTTGGTCAAATCGTTACCATCGTATACGCATGAGTGGGTGAGGTTTTCAATCGTAGTTCCGTCCACTTGTATCTGATTTTGCTCAGGAATAACACCGTCGGCATCAAAGACCCACCATTGCAAACTCCCAGCGGTTGAGTCGATGAGATTCAATTCTTGAAGTATCAGCACCGGTGCATCCGGAGAAGAAGTCACATTGATGTTCAACACTCGAACAACCGTCATCGATTGGTCGGTTACGTTAATCGTCGTGAGTGTATCAATTCCAGAATAATCGAGTTTTGGCGTGATAATGAGTTGCCCGGTTGAACGTACTACGCTTACAGATTGAGAAGAACTGTTGATCGTCCAGAATAAATTATCTCCATCGATATCCCACGCCAAGTCTGAAAGATTTACAGAAAGACTTCCATCTTCGACAACGGTCAAGTCCCAGTTGGATTCATTGACGATGATATCATCGTTTACAGGTTCCACATACAGGGGAACATCCAATTCGACCGGAACAGTGGTACCGTCGCCAACGAGCAAATGCATGACCGTTGCGCCGTTTTGGTCAGAAAGAGGTGTAAGAGTGAGGAATCCATCGGCTAACGAGAAGCTCACTGGACCATAGACGCCCTCCGTGTCCCCTCCAACCGTTCCAAACAAGACTTCGCCTTCAGGGTCACTCACAAACTGCGAAAGATTGACGCTCACCGAAGCACCGTCTTCAATCATGTTCTGCATCGGCACATCAGCAATCTTGGAGACCGGGTCGTCGACTGGAACCACTCGAACAAGTGTCGTCGTGTTTGCTTCATCAATCACGCCTCCACCACCAGCTCTCAAAACCATGGTGAGTTCAGTTCCGTCGACTTCTTCTCCATCAACGTTATGATAAATTTGAATTCCTTTTTGGTCTTGGTCAATGGTGACGGTGAAGTCCTCAATTGAATCACCCGTAAATTCTGCAGACTGAACCAACACGTCTTGCCCGTCCGGGTCATATGCGTATGCAGCTGCATCAATATGGATGCTGCTGCGTTGCTCGACCTCAATGAGAGGAGCCGGTGAAATCACGACCAGTGGAGCATCAGTACGAATGAAGGAAAAATCGAGGGTCGTTGAAGCACCCTCGACAAAAATCCGAATGGTTGCTGTATGGAAACCTGGCGCTACATCTTGCATCGGGAACAAGCAAATCGCCGTTCCATTCGCATCAAATTGGCCTTCAGTAGCCTCCATGCCAGAGACAATGCAATCAATATTCAAATCCCATCCAGTCGGTAAATCAGAAAGGTTGCGCCCGTCTCTCATGGTCCAATCAGCAAAGAAATTAACCGTCACCTGTGGTCCGAAAGTTGTCGTTCCATTGGGCGAAATTCTCGTTTCGTTCACCAACAGGAAATTACTTTCGAGAAGGTTTTCAACAATGTATGCATCTGAATCGCTGACGACATGCGGGCCCAGTGGACGATTGAAAGCATCCCGGAAGTGTTCGTGCGAACCACGCAACGTCACATCGAGATAATCGTTAATGTGTTCTGCAGAAATTGAATTTTGTTGGTCCTGGGTGAGTGATGCGTCCCCGTCGTTGAAGCCTTCCAAAAACGAGGTCGAGTCTTGATATTGGTAGTGATCAGCGCCAAGAATTTCCATCAGTTGCCATCCGAGGCCATCACCGTTCGATAAGGTACTTTCCACATCGCCCGAGGAAAACACCTCATCCGCTGAACCGGTGAGGAAAAGGCCTGCTGAAGGCGGTGCCGGCGAATGAATCCAATTTTCAGGCGCCAATTCATCCCAATGTTCATTGTCCCATTCACCAAAATCAGCACCGATTCCAAAAACGGCTCTCGGTGGTTGAACTTGACCATGAAGCGTTGAATTCATCCAATACGGATAGGCACCATAGGCTGCAGCGGCGCCCACTCCATGACCACTCACGCCCCAATGGTTCAAGTCAAATTGGCCAAAGGTGCCTGAAATGGTACTGCTGCTGGTGTTGTTGAGTTGTTCCATGCTCCTTTGAACACCCGCCGTATGCTGAAGAATCGAGGTAAAGTCAGTGGAATCCAAAACATCATCGTGAACTGCCACCATGAATCCCCTCTCGACTAAACGCGAAGCGAAATCCATGTATGACCCCAATGATTCACCTGAGTCGATGAGAAATTGTACATGAGGAAACGGACCATTACCCGCCATTTCCGCCCCCTCACCCGACGTCATTGCCGGATAGAGAAGCCTGTATTCGCGTTCTATGGCGGTGGATCCTGAGCCTGTAAAGTAGCTGAAATCCTCCCAACCAACTGGAAAATCGACACCAGAGTGCGGTGTGGTGAACGATTGGTCCTCAGGCGGATGACTTGCAGACACAAGTCCAGTGAAACTTGGCAACAAT
>Ga0102855_1000247_pt1 | contig 19798 bp, 15 predicted proteins | sample Colrivmet1370B02_FD_78450 | JGI IMG/M metagenome (GOLD analysis project Ga0102855, IMG submission 78450) | Estuarine microbial communities from the Columbia River estuary - metaG 1370B-02 | ecosystem: Environmental > Aquatic > Marine > Intertidal zone > Estuary | place: USA: Columbia River...
ATATCATTTTATTTATTGATGAAATACATACCATTGTTGGTGCAGGAGGTGCTACAGGAAGTTTGGATGCTTCTAATATGTTTAAACCTGCCTTAGCACGAGGAGAAATTCAATGTATTGGGGCAACAACATTAGATGAATATCGTCAACACATTGAAAAAGATGGTGCTTTAGAAAGGCGTTTTCAAAAAGTTTTAGTTGAAGAAACTTCACCAGAAGAAACTCTTGAAATACTAGAAAATATAAAAGAACAGTATGAAATTCATCATAATGTGAATTATACACATGAATCACTAAAAGCCTGTGTAGACCTTACGAGTCGTTATATGTCAGATCGTTTCTTGCCTGATAAAGCAATTGATGCTCTTGATGAAGCTGGCTCGCGAGTAAATATAAAGAACATGAGTGTGCCCAAAGAAATTATTGATCTTGAAAAGCAACTAGAAGAGGTTAGAGAATCGAAAAATACCGTTGTTAAAAAACAAAAATATGAAGAGGCTGCAAAACTAAGAGATGACGAAAAACGAGTAGAACGCCTATTAATTGAAGCACAAGAACGCTGGCAAGAAGATTCTAAACTTAATAGAGTAACAGTTAACGAAGACAATATCGCAGATGTTGTTTCTATGATGACTAATGTTCCAGTTAACAAAATCGTGAAGTCTGAAAAAAATAAACTTTCAAAACTTCCTGGCTTAATTGGTAAAAAACTAATTGGTCAAAAATATGCTATTGAAAAGGTTGTAAAGGCTATTCAACGAAATCGTGCTGGACTTAAAGCTCCGGACAAGCCCATTGGATCTTTTATATTCTTAGGTCAAACGGGGGTTGGTAAAACACAATTAGCTAAAATACTTGCCTCAGAAATATTTGAATCTGAAGAAAATTTGATTCGAATAGATATGAGTGAATATATGGAAAAATTTGCTGTTTCACGTCTAGTTGGAGCACCCCCTGGATATGTTGGATATGAAGAGGGAGGACAATTAAGTGAGAAAGTGAGACGTAGACCCTATTCTGTGATACTTTTGGATGAAGTTGAAAAAGCACATCCAGATATTTTCAATATGTTACTTCAAGTACTAGATGATGGTTTTTTAACTGATAGTCTGGGAAGAAAAGTTGATTTCCAAAATACCATTATAATAATGACCTCCAATATTGGAGCGCGTCAGGTTAAAGATTTTGGTTCTGGACTTGGATTTGAAACCGCCTCACGAAAAGCACAATCTTCCGAAATCGAAAAAGGAGTTATACAAAAAGAATTGAAAAAAACCTTTTCACCAGAATTTTTAAACAGAATTGATGATATAGTTATCTTCAACGCCTTAGAGTCAAAAGATATTCGTTTAATTGTAGATATTGAACTAGTGAAGCTTATTGAGCGTGTCGAAAAATTAGGTTATGAAATTTCAATAACTGATTCAGCTAAAGATTTTATTACAGAAAAAGGATATGACAGTAAATTTGGTGCCAGACCACTAAATAGAGCAATTCAAAAGCATGTAGAGGATTTAATTGCTGAAAATGTTGTGAATAATACCCTTAAAGAACACGACAAGATAATTATTGACAAAAATGAAAAAAAAGATGCTCTTAAGCTTGAGGTTAATCGAAAAATAGAAACACCTTCCTGAAATTTTCTTCTTTAATTAATAGCTATTTTTGTTCTACTATTTGTCATTTTTATTTTTATTTTAAAAATTCTTTGTTGCGAATTCATTTGACTATTTTTGCGCTTGTTTAAATGATTAAATGTTTATTAACATTTGGATTTTAACTGAAATATATGAAGGTTTTAAAATTTGGCGGTACCTCAGTTGCTAATTCTGAAAGTTTAGAACATGTTGTTGAGATTATAAAAAGTTTAACTGATCAAAAGATAATTGTCGTTGTTTCTGCATTAAGTGGGATAACCAATCTCCTGGATGAGATGGCACACTTGGCTTGTGAAGGAAATAAAAATTACAAAATTCACTTGCCCAAAATTGAAGAAGGACACCTAAGTATTATTACATCTTTTATTTCCATTACTAAGCAAAGTGAAATCATCAGCTTTTTAAAATCAAATTTAAATGATTTAGAAGCTATTTTAGAATCTATCTATAACCTAAAAGAACTCACCTCAAAAAGCCATTCTAAAATAACAAGTTACGGTGAAGTTCTTTCTAGTGCTCTTATTAACGAAGTATTAAAAAATCGTGGAATTAATTCGAGTCTAAAAGACGCCCGTGAATTAATATTCACTGATGAAGTGAATGGAAAGGAAGTTGTAAACCATTTTAAAAGTGAAGCACAAACAAACTCAATCCTATCTAATACGAATTCTAAAGTTACACTCATACCTGGATTTATTGCTTCAGACAAAGACGGAAATTTAACTACTCTTGGGAGAGGCGGTTCTGACTTTACCGCAGCTTTACTTGCAAATTATATTAATGCAACTTCATTAGAAATATGGACAGATGTAAGCGGAATGTTTACAGCTCACCCCAAATTAGTAGCTCAAGCACAGCCTATTCCTAAGCTATCTTATCAAGAAGCCATGGAACTTTCACATTTTGGCGCAAAGGTTATATTCCCTCCTACCCTTCAGCCTATCATTGAAAAGAAAATACCTTTACTAATAAAGAATACTTTTGATTCTAATGCATCAGGAACTATTATTAATTCAAATGGAACTAATAAAGAAAATAATGGATCAATAGTCAAAGGTGTAAGTCACATTGAAAATGTAGCACTAATTAGTCTTGAAGGAAGTGGAATGATTGGTATTCCTGGATTTTCAAAACGTTTGTTTGAATGTTTATCATTAAAACAAATCAACATTATCATGATTACTCAAGCATCATCTGAACACTCTATTTGCTTGGGTGTTCGCTCTAAAGATGCTGAAATTGCAAAAAAAGTTATTGATGAACATTTTACTTTCGAAATTTCCTTAAATAAAGTAGCTCCTGCTGTTCTAGAATCTAATATGACAAATATTGCTGTTGTTGGTGATCGAATGAAAGACCATCAGGGAATTAGCGGAAAATTATTTAGTAGCCTAGGGGCTAATAATATTAATATTAGAGCAATTGCTCAAGGTGCATCTGAAAGGAATATATCTATTATAATTAATAAAAAAAATACTCAAAAAGCACTAAATACAATTCATGAGAGTTTTTTTGAAGAACAATCTAGAGAACTAAATTTATTTATAACTGGAGTTGGGAATGTTGGAGGAAAATTAATTGAACAAATTAACAATCAAAAGGCTTACTTATTAAAGCACTTAAGTTTGAAAATTCGTGTTATAGCGCTTTCTAATTCTAAGAAAATGCTTTTAAATAACGAGCATATAGCCTTAGATAATTGGAAGGAACAATTAGAGAAAAGTTCTGTTAATGCGGATAGAGAAGTTTTTTTCAACTACATCAAGATCCTCAACTTACGAAATAGTATTTTTGTGGATAATACTGCAAATGAAAAAATTGCAAATGAATACGGTCGATACTTAGCTCACAACATAGGTGTTGTAACATGTAATAAGATAGCCTGTGCAAGCTCTTTGAGAAATTATAATGACCTTAAAAAAACAGCTAGAAGATTTGGGACACCCTTTTTATTCGAAACTAATGTAGGGGCAGGATTACCTGTTATTGATACTTTAAATAATCTAATTGCCTCAGGGGATGAAATTTTAAAAATTCAAGCTATACTATCTGGAAGTTTAAATTTTGTGTTTAATAATTTCACCCCTAAAACACTATTTAAAGATATTGTTCAAAAAGCTCAAGAAGAAGGTTATACAGAGCCGGATCCTAAGATTGACTTGAGTGGTATTGACGTGGCTAGAAAAATATTGATTTTAGCACGCGAAAGTGGTTTTCCACTTGAGCTCGAAGATATTTCAAATAAAAGCTTCCTTCCTCAGGATGTTCTCAATACAAACTCAAATGAAGCATTCTACAAAATGATTAATAAAAATGAAAAATATTTTCAAGCTATTCTTGCTAAAGCAAATAAAAAAGGGGCACGATTAAAGTATGTTGCACAATTAGAAAACGGAAAGGCAAGTGTAGGCCTTCAAGAAATTCAATCTAATCATGATTTTTATAACTTAGAAGGCAGTGACAATATTATTTTATTTTACACAAATAGATATAAAAGTCAACCTTTAATAGTAAAAGGTGCTGGAGCAGGTGCTGAGGTTACTGCTGCTGGAATCTTTGGAGATATCATAAGAATTGGGAAACGTTAAAAAATGGATCAAATAGAAATTTTCGCACCAGCCAGTGTTGCCAATGTTTCATGTGGTTTTGATGTCCTAGGTTTTTGTTTAGAGCCAATAGGAGATATTATGCGAGTAACAAAAACAAAAACTCCTGGCGTAACAATTGGATCAGTTACTGGACAAAAACTTCCAACAGATCCTTTAAAAAATGTTGCTAGCGTTGCTGTTTTATCATTATTAAAATCCTTTAAATCATCCTATGGTTTTAGAATTGATATTGATAAAAAAATAAAACCTGGAAGCGGTATTGGTAGTAGTGCTGCAAGTGCTGCCGGAGCAGTTTTCGCAGTAAACTATTTATTGGGCGTACCCTTCTCACGTAAAGAACTTATTCAATTCGCAATGGCAGGAGAAGCTTTAGCAAGTGGTGCAAAACATGCAGACAATCTAGCGCCAGTTCTATTAGGTGGCTTTACTTTGGTTCGCAGCAACAAATCTTTAGACGTTATAAAACTTCCTAGTCCACCCGACTTAGTTGCTACAATAATTCATCCTAAAATTGAATTAAAAACAATACACTCCAGAGCAATTTTAAAAAAAACTGTTCTTTTAGAAAAAGCAATTGAACAATGGGGTAATTTAGGTGCTTTTGTCAGTGCACTTTACACAAATGATTACGAACTTCTTTCACGAAGTATGAAAGATAAAATCATTGAACCTTTTCGTTCAATGCTCATACCAAAATATGAAGAAGTTAAAGCAGCAGCTATCAATACCGGGGCTCTAGGAAGTGGTATTTCTGGTTCTGGTCCATCTATTTATGCACTTTCAAAAGGAATGAAAACCGCTACAGAAGTTGGAAATGCAATGAAAACACAATTTGAAGATTTAGACATAGAATATGAAGTATATATTTCTAGAATTAATGAAGAGGGAATTAAAATTATTAATTCATAATGAAATATCATAGTTTAAATCATAATTCTAATAATGTTACTTTTTTAGATGCAGTTAGAAAGGGTTTAGCTCCAGACAGAGGACTATATTTTCCTGAAAAAATTCCCAAACTTTCAGAAAAATTAATCCAAAATATAAACTCTTATTCAGATCATGAAATAGCTTTTGAAGTGATGCACCCATTCGTGGGAAACGAAATCTCAAAAAATAAATTAAGAGAAATTATAGCGGATACACTAATATTTGACTTCCCTATTCTTCCAATAAACGACAAAATAGCAACTTTAGAACTTTTTCATGGACCAACTCTTGCTTTTAAAGATGTTGGAGCAAGATTCATGGCTCGCTGTCTTAAATACGCAAACGAAATTAAATTAAATAAGAGCTTAACCATACTAGTTGCCACTTCTGGAGATACAGGTGGTGCAGTTGCTGATGGATTTTATAAAGTAGAAGGAATTAATGTCGTTATTCTTTATCCCAAAGGGAAAGTCAGTGCCATTCAGGAAAAACAACTCACCACATTAGGAGAAAACATAACTGCACTTGAAGTAGATGGCACATTTGACGATTGCCAAGATATGGTAAAAAGTGCTTTTATAGATTCTGATTTGATTAATGAAATAGAATTAACTTCTGCAAATTCTATCAATATAGCAAGGTGGCTTTCGCAAATGTTCTATTATTTTATAGTGTACAAAAATAGGCCTTATCCAGAAAAAAAACTTGTGATTTCTGTTCCAAGTGGAAATTTTGGAAATATTTGTGCTGGATTAGTGGCTCAGCAAATGGGCCTTCCTATTGATCATTTAATTGCCAGCACAAACATTAACGATTCGGTGCCTAATTATTTAAATTCTGGAACATATTCTCCTAAAAAATCAATGTCAACGATTTCAAATGCTATGGATGTTGGAGACCCTAGTAATTTTATTCGTATTCAAAAGATTTTTAATAATGATATTTTTAAAATTAAAAAAGTATTGAGTGGTTATCATTATTCCGATTCACAAACTAAAAAAGCTATGAAAGAAATTTATAAAATTTCTTCTTATATAGCCGATCCACATGGAGCAATAGGGTATCTAGGGCTGAAAGAATTTTTAGAAAATACTGATGAATCGTATTATGGGATCTTCTTTGAAACTGCGCATCCAATAAAGTTTGCTGACATTGTTGAGAATACATTAAAAACAACAATTGAGGTTCCAAATAGATTAAAATCTATTCTAGTGCGAAATAATAATAGCATTTCTATTAATACTTATGAGCAGCTGAAAGCCTATTTGCTAGATCGTTAATCAATACTTAATTCTGGAAGTACAAAATGATCTAAAGCACTTTTCTTAGCCATCATAGCTTCAATGTCTTTCCAACTTCTTGGTGCATCAGATGACAAATTAACAGGAATCGTATCTGTAATTAGAATGTCATCTTCGATACGTATTCCAATGTTCCACCACTTAGGATCGCACGGACTTCCCTCAGGGATATAAATACCAGGTTCTACAGTAATAACCATTGAAGGAGATAATTTATCATAAAGTCCCGGATCATGAACATCTAAGCCAATATGATGAGAAATACCATGTGGTAAATATTGTCTAAAATCTTCTTTTTTTTCAATAAGTCCAAGAGTTAATAGTCCGTTTTGAACTACTTCATTCGTTGCTTCTGAAACTGCTCTAAAAGTTGCTCCATTAATGGCAGCATTAATACCAGCTGTTTGAGCATCATACACAATCTGATATAGTGCTCGTTGCTCTAGAGAGAAGATTCCTGATACAGGAATTGTTCTGGTTACATCGGCAGTGTAGCCTTTATATTCTGCTCCCAAATCCATTAGAATAAGCTGTTTTTTTAAATCGGTTTTATCGTTGGTAATATAATGCAATACACAGGCGTTTTCACCTGCACCAACAATAGAAGGATATCCTTCATGTGCAGCACCATATATCTTAAAAACAAGCTGATGAATTCCCTGCACTTCTCTTTCTGTCATTTCAGGGTGAATAGCCTTCATAACTTCTATCTGACCTTGTGCAGAAATTCTAATTGCTTTTTTAAGCAGTATTATTTCCTCAGACGATTTTTTTTCTCTTAAACTAGCCATAATATATGACAACTGGTCAATATCAAAATTATAATCCTTTAATAAAAAGGCACTACGAGTTTTTAAATCAGTTAATAAAGTATTTTCATCTATTTGTAAAAAATCTTGAATTACAGGATCATCCTCAAGAGTTTTATCGCTGGTAATCATATAATCAATTCTTCTTTTTAAACCAGGAACCTCTTCTTTATTTACAGTTCTAATTTGCTGGTATAATCTGTAGCGAGCAGCATCAAAATCATCAGGATAATTAATTTGTTTCTTGAAATGTTTTTGTAAATCATATAAATCACTCGTATCGTTAACTATATTTCGGACATCATTTTGAAAATCAAACATCAATACTGTATCAAAACGGTCAAAATCAAATACCTGTTTAGTAAACTCTGTTTTATTAACAACACGATCAAATCCCATTTTTAATGCACCTGAAACTCCCAGTTGAAGACCATTCCACATCTCATTTCTTGCATTTCGATCACGCACATAAAGCTTTTCATTATAAGTGCCCTCTTCATCGGTTTGGATAGTATTGTAAACAAGTAAAACTGCGTGGGGTTCCTCCCAACCTGTCAAATAGTAAAAATTAGGGTCCTGATGGTATTCAAAATCAACATCATTAGCACGATTACGAACAGGAGCAGAAAAATATACAGCAACGCTATTATTTGGAAGTTTTTCACGTAATTGTTTTCTGTTATTTTTATGAAATTCCGTGGAAAGTTCTGACTTTTGTCCTGATAGTATTCCAAAAGTTAAAAACAAAAATGGTAACCAAAAATAAAGTGTTTTAAAGATCAGGATAATTCTTATTTGAAGCATAATTAAATTAAAGTATGAACTTATGAAAAAAACCACACTCTACACAACACATTTAGAATTGAACGCTAAAATGACTTCATTTGGAGGCTATGAAATGCCTATTCAATATAGTGGAGTAACAAAAGAACATTTAGCGGTAAGATCAAGTGTTGGAGTTTTTGATGTATCACACATGGGAGAATTTTATATCTCTGGTAAAAATTCACTGGCGCTACTTCAACATGTTTGCAGTAATGATATTTCGAAAGTAATTCTGGGAAAAGCACAATACAACTATTTCCCCAATAAAATAGGAGGTATTGTTGATGACTTAATTGTTTACCGGTTGGAAGAAGAACTTTACCTTTTGGTCGTAAATGCATCCAATATTGAAAAAGATTGGGAATGGTTAAATAATCAAAATAAAGTTTTCGGTGCTACTTTAGAAAATAAATCAGAGGAAATAGCACTTATAGCTATTCAAGGACCTTGTACATTAAAAGCTATGCAAAAATTAACAAAAGTATCGCTAGAATCACTGCCCTTTTACGCACATTTTACAGATACTTTTGCAGGAATTGAAAACACATTAATTGCAACAACAGGCTATACAGGTGCAGGAGGAATTGAAATCTACATTCCTGCAAAAAAAGCACCAAAAGTTTGGAAAGCTATCATGAAAGCTGGAAAAAACTATAATATTATTCCAGTAGGACTAGCGGCTAGAGACACCTTACGATTAGAAATGGGTTACTGTCTCTATGGAAACGAAATTAATGACGTAAGTTCCCCAATTGCTGCTGGATTGAGCTGGGTAACAAAACCTGAAACCAATCCAATCAACGGCAAATATTTAGCAGAACAAAAAAAAAATGGGACGCCACTAAAATTAGTGGGTTTTGAAATGAATGACCGTGGAATTCCAAGATCTGGATATTCAATTATAGACTCAGAAGGAATCGTTATTGGAGAGGTTACCTCAGGAACTCAATCGCCTCTTTTAAAAAAAGGAATTGGCTTGGGATATATTCTAAGAGGATTTTCGTCTCCAGGGAGTAATATTGGAATACTAATTAGAGAAAAAAAATATGCAGCACAAGTTGTAAATCTTCCTTTCATAAAGTCTTAAGTATTTGAAATCAATTTTAATTTTAGGAGGGAGTGGATTTATTGGAAATTGCATATACAAAGAACTTGCACCATTTTACAAAACCTATGCAACTTTCAATACAAAGACTATATACACTAAAAATCAACATTTTTTTTCTTTTGATGTTGAGAAGGATTCTTTAGAGCCAATTTTAAAAGAGGTTAAACCCAAACTAATTATTTCTGCTTTACGCGGAAATTTTAATGCGCAAATAGAAGCACATGAAAAAATAGTTGATTATATTAAAAATAAAAACTGTAGAATACTTTTTTTATCCTCAGCCAATGTCTTTGATTCCTTCCGACATTTTCCTTCTTACGAATATGATAAAACACTTTCTGAAAGTAAATATGGTCACTTTAAAATAAAAATTGAAAATAAGTTATTTCGCTTATTAGTTGGTAAATACATTATTGCACGTTTGCCAATGATTTTTGGACTAAATGCTCCAAGAACACTTGAAATTGATGAAGCAGTAAAAAAAAATAAATTTATAGAAGTATTCCCTAATACTATAATTAATGTTAACAGTGACATCAGGTTGAGTCAACAAATCCATTATTTAATTAATAAAAAAAAAACAGGGTTATATCATTTAGGAAGTTCAGATTTAATTTCACATCATGATTTTATAAAAATGATTGTCGAAAAAAGACATTTTAATCCTGGAATATTTAAACAGGTATATACCTCAAATACTATAAGATACCTTGCTACTTTACCTAAAATAAACAGACTTCCAAATCATTTAACCCCGTCCTACATAGATGTCATTAATGATCTTTGTCTTCCCGAGATTCGAAAGCAATATTAATTTTTTATTTTAGCTAAAAAAAAATGGGAAGAGCCTTTGAATTTAGAAAAGCTAGGAAAATGAAACGCTGGTCTGCAATGGCTAAAACCTTCACCCGAATAGGTAAAGATATTGTAATGGCTGTTAAAGATGGTGGAGCCGATGCAAACAATAACTCAAGGCTGCGTGCAGTTATTCAAAATGCAAAAGCAGCAAACATGCCTAAAGAAAATGTTGAGCGTGCTATTAAAAAAGCGTCTGACAAGGATAGTGAAAACTTTAAAGAGGTTTTGTTTGAAGGATATGCACCATACGGAGTTGCCATATTAGTTGAAACGGCAACAGATAATAATAATAGAACTGTTGCAAACATTAGATCTTATTTTAACAAAGCAAGTGGAAATCTAGGGACTTCAGGTTCTGTAGAATTTATGTTTGATAGAACTTGTAATTTCAGGATTGACCATACTGATCTTGATGCTGAAGAAATTGAATTAGAGTTTATAGATTTTGATGTAGAAGAAGTTTTTATTGATGAAGATGGAATGTTGCTCTATGCTCCTTTTGAGAGCTTTGGAGTTTTGCAAAAAGAATTGGAGCGTCGATCTTTTAAAATTCTTTCTTCTAGCTTCGAACGTATTCCAAAAGTCACTAAACAGCTTGGTAGAGATGCTCAACAAGAGGTCATAAAACTTATTGAAAAAATTGAAGAAGATGATGATGTTCAGCAAGTTTATCATGGACTTGATATTCAAGAATAATTAAAAACTATTTTTCTTAGAGTAACCTCCAACTCCTTTAAAAATAGACTCTAAAGTATCCATATCTTTTTTTTCATTTTTTGATGTATTAAAATTCGGATGTATTACTACCTTTTTATTTTCGTAATCAAATGAAATTGGAACTATAGGTATTTGAAGTTTTTTCGCAATATGATAAAACCCAGTCCTTAACTGGGTTACTTTTTTTCGAGTTCCTTCTGGCGCTAGTGCTATTCTAAACTTAGTATGCGCATCAAATACTGCAACCATAGAATCTACTGATCCTTTATTTCCTGAGCGATCAATAGGTGCACCTCCTAATGCTCTAAAGAACCATCCTGTTAATGGACCAAATAATTCTTTCTTACCCACAAAATTAATGCTTTCACCAGATATATTTCTAACAATTACGCCTAGGATAAGATCAACCCAACTAGTGTGTGGCACAACAGCTACAATATATTTTGGAAGTGTAGGAAAAGTTCCTGTCATTTTCCAATTTAAGATTTGGTTAAAAAACCACCTAGAAAAATTACGTTTCATCATTATTCAATACTATCAAAATCTCCATCAGGAAAACCGATAAGAAATAATTGTTTTTTTGCACGAGTCATAGCAGTATATAGCCATCTAAGATAGTCTTTATCTGGTCCATCGGGTAAATAAGGTTTTTCTATAAACACATTTTCCCACTGCCCTCCTTGTGATTTATGACAAGTAACTGCATATGAATACTTTACTTGTAGGGCATTAAAGAACTTATTAGATTTAACTTTTAAAAATTTTTTATATTTTGATTTCTCAGAATTAAAATCCTTTAAAACCTCTTGATACAATCGATTTCCATCTTCAAAAGAAAGTGAAGGTGTTTCTGAAGTAAGAGTCTTTAAAAGTAATACTGTGTCAAAAAATTCTTCTTCAGGATAATCAACTAAACTAACTGTGACTTCAGCAAAGGAAAAACCATAAATTTCTTTTCGCATTTGAATGGACTCTATTTGAATCACATCACCATTAGCAATAAAACCTGGTTTAGACTCGGGTGCAAGCCAAAAATAATTATTCTTAACCACCATAAGCTGATCTCCTTCAGAGAGATCATCCTCAAGACCTAATATTCTTTTCCGTATATTTTCATTATAAATATTTGCACGCTTGTTAGAACGAACAATAAAAACCGTTTGATCGGTCCCTGAGTCTCTAAAGGAATCCTCTATAGCTTCAAAAAGATCCATACCATTATTTGTATATGATATGTCTTTATAATCACTTACTTCAAATTTAAAAGAATCATATAATTGATTATTCAATTGATTTCTTAAAAGTGTAGCATTGTGAAGAATTCCTGAGCCCTGAGCTTGACGTACAACAGCATCTAGCTGAATACTAAAAACCTTATCAAAATGAAATTGTGTTAACTCCTCTAAATCAAGTGCAGGACTTATATTCAAATGTACAGGGGGCAACTGAGCAGGATCACCTACAAAAATCAATTTACATTGATCACCTGAGCTAACATACTGTACCACATCATGAAGTAAAGATCCATTTTCAAAAAGTTTAGCATTCTGACGATCATCACCAATCATTGAAGCTTCATCAATAATGAAAATAGTTTTTCTGGATTTATTAACTTTTAATTGAAACTGCATCTTTCCTCCAGTTTCAGGCTTTGGATAATAAATTTGTTTATGAATTGTTCGAGCTGAAAATTTAGAATAAGTTGACATTACTTTAGCTGCTCTTCCTGTTGGTGCCATTAAAACTGCTTTATAATCCGTTAATTTTAATTGGCTTACTAAAGAACCTATTAGAGTTGTTTTTCCTGTACCTGCATAACCAGTTAATAAAAAGGCGTTGTTTTTTTCTTTTGAAAAAATGAATTTAGAAATCTCAGGAAACCAGTTGGTTTGAGATATAGTTGGAATAAATGGAAAACTTGCTTCAAGTTTGGAATGAAATTTTTCAGGAGTCATGTAGTGATTCAAATGCTAAATATAAATCATTTTAAATACTTTTCTGATTCAAAAAAAATTGTAGTTTTGTTTTATAATAAATAAAACCATCTAATGAAAATAGGCATTCAAATCGTACTATGGCTAGCATCTTTCTTTTTTGCTTATCAAATTTATGATTCAGTTAACGGACCAATTAAATTTAATCAAATCAAAAACGAGCGTTACGCCAAAGTGATTAATCGTTTAAAGGACATAAGAACAGCGCAAATTGCACATAAAGATGTAACCGGAATATATTCTAATAATTTTGATAGCTTAATCAAATTTGTTGATGAAGGTATATTTACTCTAATTGAAAAACGTGATTCGTCATATCTTGAATATGACAGAACATATAGAATTGATATGTTACGTGAAGTCATTGTTATTGATACTTTGGGAACGGTTTCTGTAAAAGATTCTTTATTTGGAATTTCAGATCATTACAGAAAAATGGCCTATATACCTATTGAGGGAGTTCAAGACAGTATGTTTAAAATTAGTTCTGAAATAATTAATAAAAATGGATATAATGTTCCTGTTTTTGAAGTGAAAATATCAAAAAATATTGTCCTTTTTGACCAAAATATAGATTTAATTAAGCAAGAGCAGGAGACTATAGCTGTAGATGGTGTAAATGGGCCTGAAATTGTTTTAGGTTCTCTATCAAAAGTAAGCACAAATGGGAACTGGCCAACTATTTTTGATGCTAAGCAATAATAAAATAATACACAATAATGATTTATCCATTCACATCTTTGTGAATGGATTTTCTTTTTGCACTAAATCTAAAGTAGATTTTTTACCAAGGAATAGTAAAATTTTAGACTTTAAACCTACTTTTGACGAATTTATTAGTTATTACCCGAAAAAAAACTTTAGGGCAATAAGTATAGTACTTTTTTCTTACCCTTCAACTTTTGTGCCTCAAACACTTTATGATATTTCATATAAAGAGAAGTATTTAAGTCATTATAAGTCGAATTCTAAAAACGATATTTTTATTCATGATACATTAAAAGAATCGAAAAAAGTAAATGTTTATTCCTACCCCAAGGAAATAGAAATAATTTTAGATACAAATAAAAATAATTATCAAAAAATTCATTACAACTCTCTTCTTTATAACTTAGTTCACAAACATAATTTGCGATCAGAAAACAAAACTCAACTTTATATTCATTTACAAAAGGAAAAAGTAGATGTTTTTTTAATAAAAAATAAACGCCTATTATTTAATAATTCCTTCTTAATAAAAAACGAAGATGATTTTCTTTACTATGTTTTCTTTGTAATAGAACAATTTGAACTTGAAATAAAATCCTTTGAATTCGTTTTTCTAGGAAAAATAACTCTATTTGACTCCTATTATAAGGCTGTAAAAATTTATCATGAAAACATATCCTTTTATGAAGAAGAAATTATATCAAGTCAGGCGATCCAAAATCATAACGCTCCTTTTTTATCTCAATATTTTAGTTAATGAGAATCATTTCAGGCTCTCATAAAGGAAGACGTGTTTTAGCTCCTAAAAAACTACCTGTACGCCCGACAACTGATCGCTCAAAAGAGGGAATGTTTAATATTTTACAACACCGCCTCAATTTCGAGTCTCTTCATGTTTTAGATCTTTTTTCTGGAACAGGTAATATAAGTTATGAATTTGCTTCAAGAGGAGTAGCAAATATAACCGCAATAGATCAGAATCGACATTGCGTAGATTTCATAAAAAAAACTACAATCGACTTAGGGTTAACAATAAATTCATTAAAAAGTGACTCCATTACATTTCTTAAAAAAAAAGTAGGTTACTATGATCTTATTTTTGGTGATCCTCCTTATGACTGGAAAGCAGAAGCATATTTTGTGTTAATTATTGAAGCTAAAAAATCATTAAATGAATCTGGACTTATTATTCTGGAGCACAGTGTTTTTATTGATCTTTCAAAAGGTCAAGGTTTTGATTTTTCAAGAACTTATGGTGGAAGTGTCTTCTCCTTCTTTAAATAAAAAATGCAGGCCGATAAGCCGGATTCTGTCGAGTCTTATCATTTATCTAGATGTAAAATTACTTCTACATTCAAGCCGCCTACCCTTCTACATTGAACGAAACAACTCTTAATTGTAGATTTACTTGGCGTTGCACCGCATAGAGTTTACCTGGTTTCACTACAGCCTAACTGTACTTGCTTTCTGTTGCACTAGTCCGCTTCTTTCAAAGGGCGGGTGTTACCCGCTATGCTGTTCTGTGGTGTCCGGACTTTCCTCTCTCTTCCAAAGAAAAGAGCGATAAGATGGCCTGCTCGGTAAAGTTAGTTATTTGTTAATAATTATAATGGAATAAGCATAACCTAAAAGTCATAAACTTTAATCTGATTTATATATTTGTATATTATGGAAACATTTGTCGTCTCTGCCCTAAAATATAGACCTAGTACTTTTGATGAAGTAGTAGGACAGGAAGGCATAACAAGAACACTCCAAAATAGTCTGGAAACTAATCAACTTGCACAAGCACTTCTTTTTTGTGGTCCAAGGGGAGTAGGTAAAACTTCTTGCGCTAGAATACTTGCCAAGCAAATTAATAGTGCGATCACCTCGATAGATGAGGATTCTTCATTTAATGTTTTTGAATTAGATGCTGCTTCTAATAATTCAGTAGAGGATATTAGAAAAATAAATGATCAAGTTAGAATACCTCCCCAAATTGGTACTCATAAAATATACATCATTGATGAGGCACATATGCTCTCTACTTCCGCATTTAATGCTTTTTTAAAAACACTTGAGGAGCCTCCAAAACATGCTATCTTTATTTTAGCAACCACTGAAAAAAATAAAATCATACCCACTGTTTTGTCTCGTTGCCAAGTTTATGACTTCAAGCGAATTTCTATTGAAGACATAAAAAACTATCTCATTAAGATTGCCACTAAAAAAAACTTAGTATTTGAAGAAGATGCTTTGTATTTAATTGCTCAAAAAGCAGAAGGTGCTTTAAGAGATGCACTCTCAATCTTTGATCGAATGGTGAGTTTTACCCAAGGTAATCTGTCTGTTAGTGGTGTTGCAAATAATTTAAATATTTTAGACCATCAAACCTATATAAACTTTGGTAAGTTGTTTATTCAAAATGACATCCCAGGAGTATTAACAAACTACAATACATTATTACAGCGAGGAATTGACAGTTTGCAGTTTATAGGTGGATTAGGAAATCATTTTAGAAATTTGATGCTAGCAAAGGATCCTAAAACCCTTTTGCTAATGGAATTGAGTTCGAGTGTTAAAAACGAGTATACTGCCGTTACCAAAAACTTATCATCCAACTATATTTTAGATGCTGTTAAATTAATTAATTGTTGTGAAGTTGAATATAAAAACTGTCAAAACAGAAGGGTTCATGTTGAACTTTATTTAATGCAACTTGCTTCACTCCATTTTAATGGAGAAAAAAAAAAGGATTCATAATTCCCCCGAGTCAATTTAAAAAATACTCCCATGCAAAAAATACACTAAATTCTTCCCCAACTACTTTAAAAGAAACTTCTGCCAATGAAATTCCAAAGAATTCGTTGATTTTGAAAAAAGAAGAAAAAAAAATACATCAAGTAAAGCCTTTTAAAAGCGAAGTTATAAACCACCCTTCCCATGAGAATGAGTTAACTTCTATTATCAAGATAAATACTCCTGAGGTTCAAAGTGAAAAAGAAAAAGAGATCAGTGCAACAACTACTGTCAGTAAAAATGAATTTATAAAGATACCTGTTTCTGGATTTTCACTTTCTAGTATCGCTTTAAAAAAAGAAGCTAAAGAAAAAAATAAGCCAACTATAAAAGTCTCTGAACTCCCTCAAAATCCTTTTAAACAAAAGGATCTTGAACTTCTTTGGAAACAATATATTGAAACTTTAAAAAAAGATGGAAAAAGTAATATGGCTTCAATATTATTTATGAACAGTCCTATACTTTCAGATAATTTTCAAATTAGCTTTAAAGTAGCAAATGAAATGAATAAAAGTGAGCTAATTAAGGAAATGGAAAAGCTAATGCCGTATTTAAGAAACCACTTGAACAATCAAATTTTAAGTATTTCAATTGGCATATCAGAAAATATAAAAGAAGAGACAATTTTTTCTTCTCCAGAAAAATATCAACATTTATTGAAAATTAATCCAGTTTTAGACACCCTCAGAAAAACATTTTATTTAGATTTTTAATTTAATTAAACTAAAAAGGTAGTTTTTTTCTTTTATAAAGTTCACGTATCATTCCGTCCGAAAGCCCTGATTTAGGAACATAAATATCTTTAGCACCAGACCAATTAAGAAACTTAATAAATAATTTTGCTGCTGGTAAAATCACATCAGAACGATCTGGATTTAGCCCAAGTTTAACAATTCGTTCCTCATAAGTAAGCGCATCTAACTGATTATAAAGTGCCTTTAAGGTTGAGTAACTTAATGGATCATTGTCATTGATATTGGCAATCTTATGGAGCTTGTTAATATTTCCTCCTGTTCCTAATAAACTTATTCTTTCGTGCAACAGGGTATGCCTTCTAACCCATGCCTCGGCTTCATCAAAAGTGACTTGTTCTACTTTTGAATTAAGCATCCTTACAGTTCCTATTTTAAATGATTTTGATTCATTTCGTTTTCCATTAATTAAAACACTAAATTCAGTGCTCCCACCGCCTATATCAACATAGAGAAACTTTTTTTCTTTATTAATGGTGTCAAAAATATTTGTGTTTGAAATTATTTTAGCTTCTTTTTTTCCATCAATAATTTCAATTTTAATTCCTGATTTTTTAAATACTTTTTCAACTAAATATGAACTATTTTTGGCATCTCTTAGCGCCGAAGTTGCAAAAGCCAAATAATCTTTTACTTCATGAACCTGCATAAGTAACTTAAAAGCCTTCATGGATTTTATCATTCTTTTGATATTCTTATCAGAAATTTTTCCACTTGTGAAAGAATCTTGTCCTAAACGAATCGGAACTCTAACGAGAGCATTTTTCAAAAAAACCTTCTTTTTTTTATAAGAAACCACATTAGTTACTAAAATTCTGACTGCATTAGATCCTATATCAATTGCGGCATATTTTTTAATTTTCATTACTCCAATTGATTATTATAGTAATCATAGATTGCCCATTGAGAACGAACATTTTCACCTGATAATTTTTTAAACTGATTTTGAGGATGTTTATTAATGATTCTGGCTTTATTATTATCTTTCCATGTAATATCAAACACATCTAAAATTTCTTGCTGTAACGAAGTGTCATATATAGGCACAGCTACTTCTACTCTATTTTCAATATTACGAGTCATAAAATCTGCAGAAGAAATATATACTTTTCTTTTCGCTGCGTTTTCAAAAATATAGACCCTAGGATGTTCTAAATAACGGTCAATAATACTAATTACCTCTATATTATCACTCATACCTTTCACGCCGGGTATTAAACAACAAATACCTCTAACAACCATTTGAATAGATACTCCTGCATTACTTGCTTCATATAATTTCTGGATCATTGAGAAATTAGTTATCGCGTTTAATTTCAATTTTATACCTGCAGTTAAACCTGCTTTTTTATTTTCAATTTCTTTATTAATCATTCTCACCAAGGCTGCATTAGTATAATGAGGAGAAACTATGAGATGTTTATACTTTTTGAGCTTATAATGAACCTGAAGAAAATTAAAGACCTTATTGACCTCTTTTAATACTTTTTGATTAGCAGTAAAAAGGGTATAATCTGTATAAATTTTAGCTGTAACTTCATTAAGATTTCCTGTACTAATAAAACCATATCGTTTTTTAACTCCTTGACATATTTTTTCAACTAAACAAATTTTAGAATGTACTTTTAAGCCCGGAATACCAAAAATAAGCTCTACACCAGCAGCTTGCATTTGTTCAGCATAGGTTATATTATTAGTTTCATCAAAACGTGCTTGTAATTCAATTTGTACCAATACTTTTTTGCCATTTTTTGCTGCATTTATTAAAGAACTTGCAACATTTGATAGCTTTGATAAACGATAAATGGTTATGAATATATTTGAAACCTCTGGATCTAAGGCAGCTTCTCTTAAAAATTTAATTACATACGAAAAACTATGATAGGGAGTGTATATAAGATAATCCTTCTTGTCAATAGCCTTAAAAATACTTTTTTCAAGTGATAATCCAGGCACTGGAATAGGATTACGTTTACCATATTGAAGATCATTTCTGTTTAACTGCGGAAAGCTCATGAAATCCTTTCGGTTATGGTAACGACCTCCTGGAATATGGCTATCAATATTATCCATCCTTAAAATTTTTTTCACTACTTCCAAGGTGTCTTTATCTATATTCTTGTCATATACCATTCTAACTGGCTCTGCCAAAAAACGATCTTTAACACTTTTAACAATTTTATTAATGTAACTATTTGATAAATCACCTTCCATATCAAGTTCTGCATCCCGAGTCACTTTAATCATGTGAGACTCAATGGCATTGTATTCAAAAGAATTAAAAATAAGCTCAAAATGAAACCTTATAAGATCATCTAAAATCATAACAAACTCCTTCTCTCCAATAGACGGTAAAACGATAAAACGATCTAACTCTGTTGGAATCTCAATTAAGGCATATTTATTTTCAGGGATGGGTGATTCGAAAGAAAGCTTAACGGCAATAAATGCATGGTTATTCGAAAAATCTTGAGGTAAATCATCAGAAATAACAATGGTCATTAATGCAGGACTAACTTTTTGAATAAAATACTCTTTCAAAAAATCTTCATGCTCCGAAAGCACATTATTTTCATTTATAAAATAAATATTTTCATTTTCCAACTCATATTCTATGTCCGAAAGAATTTTATTAGTTTCTTTTTGCTGCTCAATGACTTTTTGAGTTATTGATTTCAATAATTCTTTGGCACTTTTACCTCCAAAAACCTTTTTCCCTGATTTTTCAGATTGTGCGATCCGCTGAAC
>Ga0102855_1000260_pt1 | contig 19357 bp, 9 predicted proteins | sample Colrivmet1370B02_FD_78450 | JGI IMG/M metagenome (GOLD analysis project Ga0102855, IMG submission 78450) | Estuarine microbial communities from the Columbia River estuary - metaG 1370B-02 | ecosystem: Environmental > Aquatic > Marine > Intertidal zone > Estuary | place: USA: Columbia River...
AAAAAGAAAATACATCGGACTGTGTCAAAAAAAGCCGCATACTACATTAGGATGTTTAAATTTAAAAAAAATCAATCCAATTATTGATTTTTGATTTTTGATTTTTATAAAAGACAAGCCAATTAAAATAGTTATAACTAAAATAATTTTTATTAAATATTTTTTTTAGCAATATTTAAGGCATACTAAAAGTAAATTAATTTCTTCTAGAGCAATTAAATTTATTATACAAATTATTAATCTAGTGGTTTTTTTTTAAAAATTAAACTTCGGAATTATTATTATTTTTATTAAAAATAGAAGTTTAAATAAAACATATACAAAAATGAACTTTATGTATACGAGAATAAATTTATTTAAGAGCCCAATATATCCATTTAAAACAAACTTTTAGAAAACTTATGTAATTTAGTTTTAAATTAGATTGATCTATAGATACTTAAATAATTAAGGAACCTTTAAATTCTAAATAATTTGCTCTTAAGAACAAAATATAAATTGCGTTTAATTCTTATAATTCTAATTCAATCTAGTCAATTAATTGGCCAAAGTTCAGATGAAAAAACCTCTTCGGTAATTGAATCCAGTAATTTGATTGGTAAAACAATAAGTTTCAGTAATGAGACAAATTATAATTACTTAATCTCTGTTATTTTTAAAGAAAATTATGGGGCCACAAAAAAAACAGGTATAGCCAAATTTCCTAGTGACAAGTTTTCAGATTATCCCGAGATAGCAGTACTTTTAGAGAAAAATTTCATTATTAATGATACGATTGAAGACTATTACTTCATTGCAAAAAACGGAATAAGTGACCGGGTAGTTATAAAACTTAATGATGTTTTATTACAAAATACAAACAATCAAAAAGATTTTAAAGAAGTCGGGGAATCAAGTTATTACACTGGACGCTTTTCTGAATTTGTCATCCCTAAATCAATTATAATAAATGGAGTCAACACATTACAAATTTTTGTGCTTAAAACTACATCTACTCCTATTTTTCATGGTGATATCTATCTGAAAAAGAACGATAGTGAACTAAAAGATCTGGAAAGTAAAGAAATTAATTTGAATGGGGATTGGACATACACTGTTTATTCTGAAAACTTGTCGAATTTTAAAACAGGAGGCCTGGATGCCAATGTCACAAGTGTTTTCCCTAATTATGACTTTAATGAAGAAAAATTTGCAAGTAGCTCTTTTGACGATAATGATTGGAGTACCACTGATTTTCCGAATTCATTTGCACTTATTTTCAGTAGGCAGCAAATAGATGGAGCCGTTTGGTTTAGAAAAAAAATAAACTTTACCGAAAAACCAAAAGAAGACTATTTGTTTGAGGTCCTAGACGGGATTGATGATGTTGACTTTTTGTATGTCAATGGACAATTAGTAGGTAGCACTAATTGCTATAATTGTCCACGTCGATACAAAATCCCTAAGGAATATATGCAAAAAGAAAACATCTTTACTTTGCTTATAATAGATAATTACGGCCTCGGAGGATTAAGTGGTCCAATTAAAATTAAAACTTCAAAACAATCGATAGATATTTCAAAAGGATGGAAATTTAAATTGATTTTTGACATTAAAAAAATTCATTTTATTGAAATTTATAAAGAGATTTCAAATCCTTTTGAATCAAGTAATTACAGTTTTATTGATTTTAATGGTAATGCTATCCAAAACTCAAAAGTGGCTGAAATGATGGGAATTAAGATTGGCAAAGATTATGAAACACCCTTTTACCTACTATTATTAATTACATTAATACTAATTATAGTGTCAGCGATTTTTATTTATAGAAATTTCACTTATAAATTAAACAAAAAAGAGGATCAAACAAACTTTAGCTCCAATGATAATACATTATCAAGCCGTATATTAATAAGGTCTGGCCGTACTGATCATAATATTGAAATTAATAGCATTTCCTTAGTTGAAGCTAAAAAGGATTATGTGAAAATATCTACAACAGATAATTCTTATTTGGTCAGAAATAATCTAAAAGTATTTCTTGAACAACTTCCCGAGAATATCCTTATTCGTATAAACAAATCCCAAGCCATAAACATCAATCAAATTGATAGAATTAAGAAAAATATTATTTACACAAAAAATGATATTTCCTTCAAAATTGGTAAAAGTTATACAAAAACGGTAAATCAGCTTCTTAAATAATTATAATAATGAATACAGATAATGAAGTTTTGTATATGTTTTTATTTAATATTTATAATTTTAAGTACTCGATATTAAGAAATTGTTGATTTTATTTAAAAATAAAAATTATATTTATAAATTAAAAAAATTAAACTAACTAAAACAAAGTAAATTAACTAAAACAAAAACTAATGAAAAAATTGAAACAACTTTTATTATTTTCCTTTATTATTATAGGATCATCTCTAAGTTATGCTCAGCAAAATGTTTCAGGCTCTGTCAGTGATGAAACTGGTCCTTTGCCAGGAGTTACGGTTATTGAGAAAGGTACTTTTAATGGTGTAACAACTGATTTTGACGGAAACTTTACACTCACAGTTTCTGATGAAAACGCAGTATTAGTATTCTCATACATTGGATTTGTAACTCAAGAAGTTCCTGCTAGTTCAGATTCTATTATTGTAAATTTGGCATCTGGATCCGACGAATTGGAAGAAATAGTTGTAACAGGTTATGGAACTCAACGTAAAGCAACTATAACTGGAGCTGTTGCTGCCATAAAAGGTGAAGACATTATTAAATCTCCTGCAGTAAATTTAACTAACACTCTATCGGGAAGACTTCCAGGTTTGGTTGTAATTCAAGGCTCTGGTGAACCAGGGGGTGATGGAGCAACAATTAATATTCGTGGAATTAACACCCTTGGTAATTCAAGTCCTCTTGTAGTTATAGATGGAATACCTGACCGTGATGGAGGTATAGGTAGACTTAATCCGCAAGATGTAGAAAGCATTTCTGTACTTAAAGATGCATCTTCGGCCATATATGGAGCAAGAGCAGCAAATGGTGTTATTTTAGTTACAACTAAAAGAGGGGAATCAGGTGCACCTAAATTAGAATATAGCTTTAATAGCGGATGGACTGCTCCTACTGTTCTACCTGAAATGTCAAGTTCTTATGAGTATGCTAACATTATGAATGAGCTTGCGATATATAATACTATTCCTGTTAATGAATGGGGTAGCGCGTTGTCAGGCATTAAGGGTGCTGGAATTTACAACTCTCCAACTGAAGGAATCACCAGTTTAAATGCTCTTTACAGCCCAACTGCTGTAGCTGGTTATCTTAGTGGAAATGATCCTTGGAATTACCCAAATACTGATTGGTATGGTGAAACTTTTAAAAATTATGCACCTCAGCAAAATCATAATTTGTCTTTATCTGGAGGAAGTGAAAATGTTAGATATTTTACTTCTCTTGGATATATTCACCAAGACGCTATCTACGAAAATTCAGCAACATTTTACGATCAATACAGTTTAAGAATGAATATTGATGCTGATGTTAATGAATACATTAAAATGAATACAGGAATTCTTACAAGAAGAGAAGATAGAAACTTCCCAACTGTAGGTGCAGGTGCAATCTTTAGAATGTTGCAACGTGGGCGACCAACTGAAAATGCCAGATGGCCCTCAGGCGAGCCAGGTCCTGATATTGAAAATGGAGAAAATCCAGTTACAATTACAGGTCAAGAAACAGGCTACAGAAAAAATCCAAAAGATTTTATACAGATTAACGGAGGTATAAACATAACCAATCCATGGATCGAAGGATTAGAATTAATTGTAAATGGTGCCGTTGATGTTAACAGGGAAACTTCTAAGACTTGGCAAACACCGTGGAAACTTTACGCATGGGATGGCGTGAACCAATCTTCTGCTGGATTGAGTGCGAATGTTAGATCACCATTCACAGATCCGCGTTTAACAGAATCTAGTAATTCGGTATTAAACACAAATTTAACTGGTCAGTTAAAGTATAATATCACTTTTGGGGAAAATCATGATTTTGAACTTTTTGCTGGTGTAACTAAAGAGAAGTTTTCAGGGTCTGATTTTTTTGCTTTCAGAAGAAATTACATCTCCCCAGCAATTGATCAGCTTTTTGCTGGAGGGGCAGATGATCAAAATACAGGTGGTTCTGCCTATGAAAGAACTCGTTTAGGTTATTACGGGAGTTTAAAATATAACTTTAAAGATACCTATTTGGTTGAATTCTTGTTTAGACGTGATGGATCTTATATTTTCCCAGAAGTAGGTCGATATGGAAACTTCCCTGGAATTCTTGCGGGATGGAATATTTCAAACGAGTCTTGGTTTAACGTTCAAGACATATCCTTTCTTAAGCTAAGAGCTTCATACGGTGAGCTTGGAAGTGATCAAGTATTCTATAATGGTCAACTTCAAGAATACGCATTTCTTTCTACTTTTGGATTTGGACAATATCCAATTAATAGTAATGTTGTAAATACACTTTACGAAACTGTTCTTCCAAATCCAGAATTTACTTGGGAGGTTGCAAGAAATACAAATTTTGGACTTGACGCTAAGCTGTTTAACAAATTAAATCTTACTCTAGAGTATTTCAGCAATAAAAGAGATCAAATCTTGATTCAAAAACAAGGTAGTACTCCTGCTTCCTCTGGTATCGGAAGTCTTCTACCACCAGAAAATTTTGGAAGTATGACAAATGCAGGTTTTGAATTTAATCTCGCATATGATGGAGGGGATTCAAATTATTCAGATCCAGGCGCATTTAGATACACCATTGGATTAAATGGTGGTTACTCCAAAAACGCAATAGAATTTATCGATGAGGTTTCTGGAGCACCAGATTGGCAATTACAAGAAGGAAAACCTTTGGGTGCGTATCTTTTATATGAATCAGATGGTGTGTGGTATGATGAAGCTGAAATAGCTGCAAACACACTCGATTATAGCCAGGTTACTAATCAGTTAAGACCAGGAGATTTGAAATTAGTTGATTACGATAAAAATGGTAAAATTGACGGAGATGATATGGTTCGTCAAGAAGATAGTTTTACACCGAGGTTACAATACGGAATTACACTTGACATGAGCTATAAAAACTTTGATTTATCTGTTCTTTTCCAGGGATCTCAAGGAGGTCTTACTACACTCTTTAATGGTGAATTTGGTGACTGGGGTAATTATTACAAATACCAACATGACAATAGATGGTCAATCGAAAATCCTAGTAGAGTACATCCAAGATTAGCTTCCAGAGGAGACACTTGGTATACTGGTGGTGGTTATGGAAATAATACCTATAACTACGGATCGACAGATTACTTAAGACTTAAAAATATAGAGCTTGGATATAATTTGCCTCAAGAATTTTTGGGTCAAGGTTTTATTTCAAACTTTAGATTATACGCTAGTGGATTAAACTTATTGACTTTTACAGAGTTCGGTATGACAGATCCAGAAGTTGCTGACAGAACTTACCCTCTTCAAAAAGTTTGGAATTTGGGGTTAAGGATTAATTTTTAATTAAATTTAGTTATATTTACCTATGATAAATTTTAAAATAATGATGACAAAAACAAAAATTTTCTCAAGCCTTTTAGCACTATTTATTGTGTTTACGGCTTGTAATGATGATTTCTTAGACACTCAGCCACTGGATAAAGTGGGTAGTAACGCTACATGGGGTGATGAAACGCTCTCTGAAGCGTTTGTATTTAGTGTTTATTCTTACCTTGGTTATGGGGGTTATGAAGAACAAATGCTCGCAGTTCTTACTGATGAAGCTTTGTTTACGCATTCTGGAAGAGGAATCAATACCTTCAATGAAGGTAATGAAACTCCTCAAAATTTGGCGTGGCAAAGTGGTACTTATAATTGGGCGACAATGTATTCTGCTATTCGTCAAGCGAATGTAGCACTAGCGCAACTTCCTGAAGCAACTTTTGATAATCAAGGTATGAAGGATCAACTAATGGGAGAAGCACATTTCTTGAGAGCCTACTACTACCAACAACTGATGAGGTTTTATGGTGGTGTCCCATTAATAGATTCTCCTTACACACTTGCAGATGATTTAGCTATTGCAAGAAGTACTTTTGCTCAGACAGTTGATTTCATCGTTGCAGATCTAGATAAAGCAGCAACTCTATTAAGCGGGAAGGCTATGGATGACGGAAGAGCAAGTCGTTTAGCGGCTATGGCTTTAAAAGCACGTGTATTAACCTATGCGGCTAGTGATTTACACGAGTCATCAAAAGCTCCTTCTGGATATGGAACTGATCTGCATGCATACAGTGGTGGACAGCCAGCTCGTTGGCAAGCAGCTCAACAAGCAGCTAAAGCAGTTTTAGATGTAACAAGCGGTTATAAAACTGATCTTTCAGCTCCTGTTTCTCATTCTGAAGGAATGGCAAATGCTGTTGCAATATCTATGGGTGGTGGAAGTGCTGTTGCAGACGCAGCTGCAAAGTCAGAATTAATTTTCACAAGAACAATGTCGTCTAAATATACTCCTGAAGACAACTGGCCTATGGGCGGAACTCACTTTGGAGTAAATAATGGTCCAAACGGATGGCATAATTGGAGTGGAAACCCTCCAACACAGCAAATGGTAGATGACTACGAATTAATGGACGGTTCTAAATTTGATTGGAATAATCCTACCCACAAAGCTGATCCTTATGCAAATAGAGATCCGCGTTTTCATAACCACGTTTTATTTGATGGTGCAAAGTGGAAACCAAGACCATCTGATGTTATTGGTATGGATCCTAATAGTGAATATCAATCAGGTAAATACGATGATGGAAGTGGAGAATATTTGGCTGGACTAGATACAAGACAAGGCCCTATCGAAAATTGGAACGGTTCTCGAACAGGTTACAACCTATCAAAGTGGATCGATCCAGATCCTTCACTTAAAGAAAACCTAACGAGTCATCAACTTATCCCTTGGCCATTTATTCGGTACGCTGAAGTCGTATTAAATTACGTAGAGGCATCAATTAACTTAGGTCAAGAAGCTGAGGCAAGAAACTGGATGAACAAAACTCGTTTTAGAGTTGGTATGCCAGCAGTTACTGAAACAGGTGCTGATTTACTAAATAAGTATATTAATGAAAGACGTATAGAATTAGCTTTCGAGGAGCACCGTTATCACGATGCTAGAAGATGGTTAATTGCTCCTGGAACACTAGGTAGAGGAGTAGAGAGAATTGATATTACTGCTAACGTAAAATCAGGGAAAAGTCCTCAAGTACCTTATCGTTATGATAAAACTACTTACGACTATACGTACGAAGTTCAAAATGAAACTACAGTAGAGAATAGAACATGGAAAGATAAAATGTATTATCGTCCTATATCTAGAGATGAGATGAACAAAAACGATCTTTTGGTTCAAAATCCTGGATACGAGTAAAATTAAATTTATTTAACTAAAAAAAACATATCCTCTTCATGAAGAGGATATGTTTTTTTATTTATAACAAACTCTAAAATTTTAAAAAATAAGGAATCCATAATGAGAGTTAACCCAACCCTTTTAATTCTTTTATTGATCATTCTTTTGGGTTGTAATACTGAAAACGAGAATAAAACTCAATTTACTTCGCTTAAAGCAGAAGAAACTAATCTCTTTTTTCAAAACAATTTGACAGAAGCAAAAAACACCAATGTACTTCTCTATGAGTATTTTTATAATGGCGGAGGATTAGCTCTCGCTGATTTTAATGGTGACGAAAAGCTAGATATTTATATCTCTTCAAATATGGAAGAGAATAAAATGTATTTGAATAAAGGGGATTTTGTGTTTGAGGATATCACTGTGACCGCAAAAACTTCTGGAAGAAAAGGCCCTTGGAAAACAGGAGTAACTGCTGTTGATATTAATAGTGACGGGAGAATGGATATATACGTTTGCTATTCTGGAAAGATTAAAGAAAATGGTCGTAAAAATCAACTCTTCCTGAATATGGGTAATAATGAGAATGGAATACCGATTTTCACTGAAGTGGCTCGCTTATATGGTCTTGATAGTTCAGCTTACAGTAACCAAGGCTATTTTTTTGACTACGATCGAGACGGTGACCTAGATATGTTACTTCTAAATCATAATCCTAACTCGCTACCTGTGCTTGGTGTGTCAAAAACTAAGACTTTACTTAAAAAAGATGAGCCGATGATGGGCTTGCGGCTTTATGAACAAAGAGATCGATATTTTCATGACATAACACCAAATACAAAGATCAATGGTTCGAGTTTATCCTATGGATTAGGCATTGCTCTTTCGGACTTTAACAATGATGGTTGGATTGATTTTTATGTCAGCAATGACTATACAATTCCGGACTATCTATACATTAATGATAAACAAGGAGATTTTAAAAATACTCTGAGTGAAAGTATTCTTCATACCAGTCATTTTTCTATGGGAAACGATAGTGGGGACATTAACAACGATGGACTGATAGACCTACTTACATTAGACATGCTACCTGAAGATAATAAAAGACAAAAACTTCTTCAAGCACCAGACAATTACAACTTATTTGATCTTAACTTAAAAAGTGGTTTCCATTACCAGTATATGAGAAATATGCTCCAACTAAACAATGGAGATGGGACCTTCAGCGAAGTCGGTCAACAAATGAAAATTTCAAATACCGATTGGAGCTGGTCAGCACTTTTTGCTGATTTCAATAATGATAGTTGGCAAGATTTATTTGTTAGTAATGGTTATAAAAGAGATTATACTAATAGAGATTTTTTGAGTTATATGGAAAATTTTATTGGAGAAAAAAAATCAAATCTAAAACGAGAGGATGTATTAGAAATTATAAATAACATGCCAGCCTCAAATGTTTCAAACTATATTTTTAGTAATCAAAAAGGAATGAGATTTGAGGATGTTACTGAAGAATGGGGCCTTAAAGAGTCTAACAACAGTAATGGTGCTGGATATGGAGACTTAGACAACGACGGTGATTTAGATCTAGTGGTCAATAATATTAATGCACCCGTTAGCGTTTATCGGAATAATTCAAATGGTATAAATAACTTTCTACAAATTAAACTTATTGGAACTAAAAAAAACAGACAGTCCTTAGGAGCCAAAATCACACTTTTTACAAATGGATTAAAGCAAGTAAAGGAGCAATTCACCACGCGAGGTTATCTTTCAAGTGTTAGTCCAATTCTCCATTTTGGTTTGGGTAAGATTGAAAAAATTGATTCAATTCAAATACAGTGGTCTGATGGAAGCTATTCTGTAAAAAAAAATATCGGAGTTAATCAACAAATTAACATAAATAAAAGTGAAATTACTCCAGAGACAAATCAAAAACCGAATACAAAAACTTGGTTTACATCGCTAGAAAATAAAATTAACTATACCCACGAAGTAAAAAATGTTTTGGATTTTAACAGACAAAAACTATTGCATTTTCAACCATCTTATGATGGTCCTCCCCTAGCTAAAGGTGATTTAAATCAAGACGGAAAAGAAGATTTTGTTATTGGAGGAAGTCAAGGTCAATTATCACAAATATGGTTTCAAAATCAAGATGGAAGCTTTTTACAAAAAAATATAAATACGTTTATCAATAATCAAAATGCTGTTGTGACTGATATTGGTTTAGTAGATTTAGATTCAGATGGTGATTTAGATATATATCTGGCTAATGGGGGTTATCATAATTTTAAAGATGGAGATGAAAAATTAAAGGATCAGGTATATTTAAACAACGGAAATGGGGATTTTACTCTTCAAAATAATAATAATAAATTTGCTGCTGAAGTCAGTGCTGTAATTGCAATAAAAGATTTTAATAATAATGGAAGTCCAGATATTTTTGTAGCAGGAGGAATTATTCCTGGAAGTTATCCAAATCACTATCCAAATAAATTATTTTTTAATGATGGTAAGGGAAATTTAGTTAATGATAATAACCAAACAGAAACATTAAATAATATTAAGGGTATTGTTCGCGATGCGCTATGGACAGACTTGGATAAAGACGGGTTTCAAGATCTTATCGTTATAGGAGAGTGGATGCCAGTTACAGTTTTTCTAAATAGAAAGGGAGTTTTAGAGAAACAATCAAATTATTTTTCTGACCCACAAACTAGTGAGGGTTGGTGGAATACGATTAGCTCAACTGATTTAAATAACGATGGCCAACTTGACTTTATTCTTGGAAATGAAGGGATTAATAATCCTTTTAATGCATCATCATTACAACCCATCCAAATTCATTATGATGATTTTGATCAAAATGGATCCATAGACCCCATAATTTCATATCATATTCAGGACAAAGCTTACCCTTTAGCAACTCGAGATGAGCTTTTAGCTCAGTTAATCATGTTAAAATCTGTTTATCCTTCCTACAAGTCATATGCAGAGTCAGATTTAGAGATGTTATTGAAAGAAGTTCTAACTACAAAAACTCAAAACTGGAAAGCTAGTCAGCTAAAATCAATAGTAATATTGAGTTCAGATAAAGGATATGATATAAAATCACTTCCTGATATTGCACAAAGGAGTCCAATAACAAAAATTCATACATTAGATATCGATTCCGATGGAAATAAAGATTTAGTCCTGTTTGGAAATCGTTCTAAAAATGCTTTAAAATTGGGACGAAGTGATGCAAACTATGGCACTCTTTTATTTGGAAAGGGAGATGGGAATTTTAGTTTGAGTTCGGCTATAAAAACAGGTTTAAATGTAAAAGGAGACGTGAGTGATGTAATAGAAATTGATTCGGTTATCTACGTTGCTAAATCAGATCAAGAATTAAGTATTTATAAACGCAATTCAAATGAAAAATAAATACTTCCCTGTTTTTTTAAAAAAAATTTTCATTATTTTAATAATTGGATTAAGTTTTTCAAGTTGTTATAATTATCCCAATGAAATTCCTAATCATGAGGTTACAGCTCAATGGGCTGATATGACCTTATTCATAACTAAAAATACACCTGCAAATTCTCCAACATTTGCTTCGAGATGTCTTGGATATATGGGTTTAGCTCAATATGAATCAGTGGTTCATGGGGATTTAAATCACCAATCTTTAGCTGGTCAATTGAATCAATTAGAAAGCCTCCCCCTCCCCCTTTCAGAATACTCATACAACTGGCTTATAGTATTAAATAGATCACAAAGTTTACTCCTAAAATCATTATATCTACAAACCTCAGATGAAAATAAATTAAAAATAGATTCATTAGAAAATAGAATTTATAAAATATTAAAAAAATCAACTGATAGAAAAATAGCATCTCAATCTATTGCATTTGGAACTGAGCTTGCAAAAGCTATATTTGAGTGGTCTAAATCAGATGGGGGTCATCGTGGGTATTTGAAAAATTTTGACCAGGAATTTCGCCGTGAACCTTTCGATGGCTCATGGAAGCCTCCATTGTTTGCACAATCATTTAGTCATAAACCGTTGCATCCAAATTGGGGAGAAAACAGAACTTTTTCACCCAAAAACACCTTACTTGAACTGCCAAATTATATTACTTACCAAACCTCTAAGGAAAGCGATTATTACAATCAATTTATAGAGGTATATCAAAAAGAGCAAAACCTCACTAAGGAAGAAAAAGAAGCAGCTATTTGGTGGAGTGATGACCCAGATGAAACTTTTAGTCCTGGTGGACATTTATATTACATTACAAATTCATTAATACGAAAAAACAAACCTAGTACAATAACTTCAGCAAAAATTTTGGCTATGGTAGGGATGTCAGTTGCCGATGCATTTATTAAATGCTGGAAATGGAAATATCATTTTTTTACTGAGCGGCCAAATACCTTTATTCCTGAATTTATTGATCAAAAATGGGAGTCGTTTTGGCCAGACCCACCATTCCCGTCTTTCCCATCAGGTCATGCAATTCAGGCCTCAGCAGCGGCAACTGCACTAATAAATACTTTTGAAAATAACACAAAGTTAATAGATAGTGCCCATGTAGGTAGAGAACGCGATCATGTTCGGAATATTGAATTCAAGGCACGTTCCTATAAAAGTATTTGGGAAGTAGCCAAAGAAACGGCAGATTCAAGATTTTATGGTGGTATCCATACGCGACAAGATAATAAAGTAGGTATGGAACAGGGTGCTATAATTGCCAAAAATATAATAAATTTTAACTGGAAAAAATAATACAATGTATAGAAGAATTTTTCTGCTTCTTTGCTTTTCAATATTCGTTAAAGTCCAAGGTCAACAATTCACTGATATAACTAATCAATCAGGTATAGATCATTATTTTGAGGTTTATGAAGGTATGTTTGGAGGAGGAATTGCTGTTTTAGATTATAATAACGATGGTTTTGAAGACCTATATATTACTGGGGGTATGCAAGAAGACCAACTCCTTGAAAATTTACAAAACGGGACTTTTAAAAATATTCTCAAGACTGCAAGACTAGAATCTGTATTAAGGTTTGTGACACAAGGAGTGGCTGCAGCAGATTTTAATCGAGATGGTTGGATGGATCTTTTTGTTACAACAATTACTACCAAAAGCCAAAAAAGAAAAATACCTAGGGCACAAAACCTGATTTTTATCAATCAAGGTGATGGGACTTTTAAAAATAATAGTAAGTCTTTTGGAATCCAAAGAATCGAATCATTTAGTACTGGGATTTCTGTTGGTGACTTTAATCTGGACGGCTATCCTGATCTATATGTAGGAAATTATTTCACAGACTATGATGGTGGTCTGAAAGAAATAAGTGATGCTACAATCGTTAATGCAGGTAAGACAGCTAAGGGTTATTTATATGAAAATAAAGGTGGAAAAAGATTTAAAGAAGTTTCTGAAAAATATAACATTGATCACAGAGGATTTAGTTTTGGTGGAATTTTTACTGACTTTGACAATGATAATGACTTGGATTTAATTGTAAATAATGACTTTGGTTATAAAGCCAAACCTAATTACTTATTAGAAAACCTTTATCCAAAGAAAGAATTCCAATACGTAGGAGAAAATTATGAGATGGATTTGAGAATTAATGCTATGGGGGGAGCTACTGCGGACATTAACGCAGATGGTTTTCTTGATTATTTTATAAGTAATATTCGTTATAATCGTTTTATGATTCAGGATCCAGAGAAAAATATTTTCGAAGATCAAGCAGAGGCTTTAGGTACTCAATTGTTTACTATCAGCTGGGGAGCCAATTTTAATGATTTTGATCACGATGGTGATATTGATTTGTTTGTCTCTAATGGTGACTTGAATCCTAACTGTGTTCCCATGTATAACTTTTTCTTTGAAAACGTGAATGGACAATTCAAAGAAGAAAGTACAAAATTTGGACTTAAAGACTACGGTGTTGGAAGAGGATCAGCAATATTTGACCTTGAAAATGATGGCGACATGGACTTAATCGTTGTATCCCAAAAGCCCATTAGGGAATACGGCCCCCCTTCAATTACTAGGCTTTACCGTAATGATATAGAGAAAGGAAATTATCTTCAAGTAAAACTAAAAGGGAATGCCTCTACTCTATCTGCCCATGGAGCTAGAATTCAAGTGTTTTCAGATTCACTATTTATAAATCAAGAAATTGACGGAGGGAATACAAGTCATTTATCACATAACTCGACCCTTGCTCATTTTGGATTGGGGAAAAGAAAAATAATTGATTCACTCAAAGTTATTTGGCCAGGAGGTGAGATTACTAAAATGAATCAAATTAAAACAAATCAAAAAATTTTTGTAGAAGAAACACAAGAGTTTAAGAAAAGAAGATTAAATTTAATATGGTGGCTCCTTCCAATAAGTGCTTTAGGATTTTATTTTTTTATTCGAAATAAAAAAAAGCAACACAAAATTTAATTTCTATTTATGAAGATGTTGAGAAAAATAATTGCTTTGACTACCCTATTATTACTATTTTATTGTCAACCTGAAAACAATACACAAGAACTTTTTTTTAAATTAAATACTGAGATTCTTCCTGTTGAGGGAGGAACTCTATCATTAAAAGAAGGTGAATATAAATTTGGTACTTTGAGGACAATTCACGCCAAATCAAATGAGGGTTGGGTGTTTGATCATTGGGAAGGTATAATTAGTGGCTTAAATAATCCTACAGACATTATTTTTTATGGTGATCATGATATAAGAGCTGTTTTTGTAAAAGATACTTTTACTATTCGAACTATAGCTGGTGGAAAAGGCAAAGGTTATGCATTAGATCAATTTGATTACCCTACAGGTATTGCATATGACAAAGATGAAACCCTTTATGTTAGTGATATGAATAATCATAGAATTCAAAAATGGATTAAGGGTGCAACCTTTGGAGTCACTGTTGCAGGTGGGAATGACTACGGTCAAAATGCAAATCAATTATATGAACCTGGAAAAATTACTATAGATCCATTGGGTTCAATTTATATTGCTGACACTAAAAATCATAGGATTCAAAAATGGTACAACGATGCTAAAGAAGGTGAAACATTTGCTGGTGGAAATGGACCTGGTGATTCATTAAATCAACTAGACACCCCATATGGGATTGCCCTGGACAGTGATGGCTTTCTTTATGTTTCAGAGATTAAGAATCATCGTGTTGTTAGATGGGATCCAAAAGCTGAAGAGGGTGTAATTGTTGCCGGTGGTAATGGAAGTGGTAATGAGTCTAATCAATTGTCCAGTCCTATGGGTATTGTTCTTGACCAAAATAAAAACCTTTATGTAGCAGACACATACAATCATAGGGTTCAATTATGGACTCCTGGGGCCAAAGAAGGAATAACCGTTTTATCAGCTGATGATATTGAATTTAATAGCTTTAACTTCTTCACAGGAATAAGTATAGATAAAAAGAATAGACTTTATTTATCTGATTACGAAAAAAGACAGATCTTAGAATTTGATTTGAAATCAAAATCATTCAAAATTGTTGCAGGTGGAAATGAAGATGGTGTAAGTTTAAATCAATTTTCTCATCCATTTCAAATAGTTTCCAAAACAGATGATTTCATTTTAGTTGCAGATGCTAAAAACAATAGGATCCAAAAATGGAAACTTTAATCGTTATTATAAATAAAACATGTTTAGAGTAAAGCTTTATTAGTTAAAAAAAGTGATGCCTTTTTTGACTTTTTATTCTTTTTAATTTAAATAAATCCTGGGTTTACTCTGTCTTCACTATTAAGTTTTCAAGTAGTGAGTATCTGAACAGTTTTTTAGATTTTGAGCAGCAAATTCCGCAGTAATATCACGCTGAGGATTGGCAAACATTTCGTAGCCAACCATAAATTTTTTTACTTCAGCAGATCGCAATAAAGGAGGGTAAAAAGACATATGCATATGCCAATATTTATTGTCTTCTCCATTTGTTGGTGCCTGATGGATTCCTGCAGAATATGGAAACGAGGTTTCAAAGAGGTTATCGTAGCGAATGGTAAGTTTTTGTAAAATTTTAGCGTAATCATGTACTTCTTGTTCTGATAATTCAGAAATAGAGATAACATGTCTTTTTGGGACAATCATTGTCTCATAAGGCCACACTGCCCAATAAGGAATCAATGCTACAAAAGTATTGTTTTCCAAAATAATCCGCTCTCCTGACTCAAACTCTTGCTTAAGATAATCTCCCAATAAACTTGAGCCCTGTTTATCCCAATAATTTTTTTGTTGAATAATCTTTTTTTGAACTTCTTGTGGAATTGATCTTTGCGCCCATATTTGTCCATGTGGGTGAGAGTTAGAACAGCCCATAACAGCTCCTTTATTTTCAAAAATTTGAACATGGTTAATCTCTGGACTATTCCCTAAATTTTTATATTCATTTTTCCATAGTCTTATAACCTCTTCAATAGCATCTATTTCCATTAGGGGAAGGGTAAGGCCATGATTGGGAGAATAACATACCACCTTACAAATACCCGATTCACTTTGAGCCTCAAACAGTCCGTCTTTGATAAAATCTTCAGGCTTTTCTAAAAGAGCTGCAAAATCATTTTTAAATACATAAGTACCCTCATATTTAGGGTTTTTGATTCCTCCCATACGATCATTTCCTGGGCATAAATAGCAAGTTGAATCGTAATTAACTTGTTGAACTTTTTGGGGTTTATCTTTTTTACCCTGCCAGGGGCGTCTGGTCCGGTGAGGTGAAACAAGAGTCCACTCACCTGTAAGGATATTTTTTCTTCTGTGGGGGGTATTATTAAGATCCATATAGCTCCTATTGATTTGTTATTTCAACTCCATTAGAAATTTCAACTAAAATGGGGCTAAGTGCAATGTTAAATTGCTTTTTATACATTTTTTTGACTAAATCTATAAAGGTATTAACAAAGTCTTCTTTTACCAGGCTTATGGTACAGCCACCAAAACCACCTCCCATCATTCGACTGCCTATGACTTGAGGAATATTTTGTGTCAGGTCAACTAAAAAATTTAGCTCAGGACAGCTAACTTCATAGTATTTGGACAAACCCTGGTGGGTTTTATACATCAACTCTCCAAATTTATGAATTTCTCCATTTTGGATAAGTTCTGCTGCTTTTAATGTTCTAGTATTTTCTTGAGACACATACAAAGCCCTTTGGTAAACTTTCTTGGACATTTTATCTTTTAATGATTCAACAACAGTCTCAGGCACATCGGCAAGAAAAGTATACTCAGGATGTTTCTTTTGAATAGTCCCAAGAGCTTTTTCGCATTCTGCAACGCGGACATTATACTCACTAGATACTAGGTTATGTGATACATTTGAATTTAGTAAAACAATATTGTAGGGAGAAAAATCGGCGTCAATAAGTCTATACTCCATACTTTCACAATTCAGAAGTATTAGCTTTTTATATTGTCCCATCACCACCGCAAATTGATCCATTACTCCGCATTTATTCCCTACAAAATTGTGCTCAGCCATACGAGAAATTTTAATGAGATCCATATCAGAGATATCCAAATCAAATAGAGTATTCAATCCTTTGGCCAATCCACATTCTAATGCGGCAGAGGAACTAATGCCAGCACCGATAGGAAGGTCACTTGATATATTACAATCAAATCCACCTAATTTACCATTACATTTTTCTCGAAGACCGTCTACAACACCAAGTACATAATTCTCCCACTGGGTAGAACTGATTTTAAAAGGCTTGTTGATGTCAAAAGTAAAAGTTCCTAAGCCCTTTGAAGTTACAGAGCAAGGGATGTTTCCTGTTTTGCGAAGCTTAAGGGTTACTTTACGATCTATAGCAGCAGGTAAAACATGACCTCCATTGTAGTCAATATGTTCTCCAATAAGATTTATACGTCCTGGTGATTTTACAATGATGCCTGATTCATAGACCTTTGATATCATTTATATTTAAAATTAATATGTTTTTTTAAAAAATTTAATAGAATTAAAACTGTGGCTTAAATGTTCTGGATAACGAAAATATGTTTTTTTATATTAATGTAATTATAATAATACAATCAAAGGGCTATAAAAAAAATTCTAATATTATTTTTGGTTATGACTTTACGTGGCTTTTATAGAAAATTAAATTATCAAAATAAAAAAACAGAACATTGATTATATGTAAGTGACAAATCAATTTTTCATTACATTTAATAACTAAAAAAATAATTTATATTTTCAATATGAAGTTTAAGAAAAAAGAAATTGGTAAAATATCTATAATGGTTGTAATAATTTGTTTTTTATTAAACCCAAAACAATTATTCTCGCAAGGTAAAATAACAAAACAATTCAATTTTTCTGATAATATTGTTTGGCAAAACCCCGAATGGGAAAATCCTGAAATATTTCAGATAAATAAAGAAGAGCCCACAGCAACTTTTTACAGCTATAAACTTCCGGACAAAGCATTAATTAATGATGACTGGAAAAATTCATCTAATTATAAATCTTTAAATGGTAAATGGCATTTTTTTTATGCTGAAGAGATAAAAACAAGGCCTTCAAAATTTCATCAAAATGAGTATGATTTTTCTAGTTGGGATTTAATTGATATACCATCAAATTGGGAATTAAAAGATTATGGGACACCATTTTATACTAACATTAAATATATGTTCCCTGCTAATCCTCCTTTTATACCACACGAACAAAATAATAATGGATCATATATAAAAAAGTTCGAGATTCCTGATGGATGGTCTGGTAAAGACATATATCTTCATTTTGAAGGGGTCAGTGGCGCAATGTATATTTGGGTAAATGGTCATGAAATTGGATATAGTGAGGGAAGCAAAACTCCAGCAGAATTTAATATAACGGACCATCTAACTGAAGGAGAAAACAAACTTTCAGTTCAAGTCATGCGATGGTCTGATGCCAGCTATCTAGAAGATCAAGATTTTTGGAGACTTTCAGGAATCGAAAGAGATGTCTATTTATATGCGCAAAATAAAGTTACCATAAGGGACCTAAAAGTAGAAAGTGATTTGATAAATAAATTTACAGATGGAGATTTTAAAATAAATTTAAAAATCGATAATAACTCCAATAAGATAAGTAATAGAAAAATTTCAGTTAAAATTATTGATAATAATAAAGTTGTTTTTGAAGAAAAAAAGATTGTTGAATTAAATCCAGGAAGAAATAATGTATTTTTTGAAAAAATTATTTCAAATGTAAAACATTGGAATGCTGAAACACCAAATTTATATGACCTACTAGTAGAACTTGATGGAAAAGAACTTCAAGCTACAAATATTAAAGTTGGCTTCAGAAATTTAAAAATTGAAAATAGTCAGTTTTTAGTTAATGGGAAGGCTATCTTAATGAAAGGTGTAAATCTTCATGATCATCATCAAAGTAACGGACACGTTGTTTCTGAGGAGCTTTTATTGAAAGATTTAATGCTAATGAAAAAGAACAATATCAATTCCATAAGATGTAGTCATTATCCAAAAAATCCTTTTTTTTATAGAATGTGTGATCAGTATGGCTTTTACGTAGTTGATGAGGCAAACATTGAAATCCATGGAATGGGGACCACAAATCAAGGACATAATTTATCAAATGATCTAAAAAAACAATCTAAACATCCAGCATATCTTCCAAAATGGAAAAAAATGCATCTGGATCGAACTATTAGAATGTATGAGAGAGACAAAAATTATCCATCGATAGTAATTTGGTCATTAGGAAATGAAGCCGGAAATGGAGAAAATTTGTTCGCAACTTATGACTGGTTGAAGAAAAATGATAATTCAAGACCAGTTCAATATGAAGGAGCAACAAAATTTTTAAATACTGATATTCAAGCTCCAATGTATCCTACTATAGAAACGATGAAAGATTATGCAGATAGCAATCCAAGTCGTCCATTAATCTTATGTGAATATGCTCA
>Ga0102855_1000264_pt1 | contig 19282 bp, 26 predicted proteins | sample Colrivmet1370B02_FD_78450 | JGI IMG/M metagenome (GOLD analysis project Ga0102855, IMG submission 78450) | Estuarine microbial communities from the Columbia River estuary - metaG 1370B-02 | ecosystem: Environmental > Aquatic > Marine > Intertidal zone > Estuary | place: USA: Columbia River...
CCGTCATAGATAGTGTGCATATATTCAGCAATCGTTGTTGGTGTAGATACACGCATCTTACCGAAAGCATCGAACTGAGGTGAACCTTCATAGAATCGTGTATAAGCAGCACCTCGATTGTCAACGTCTTGGCCGTAGGATGGATTAGTTGAACCCACAATGACAGTGTTGTTTGTATGTAGCATTTGTGGCATGCCTTCTACTGCAGCCCACTTCACGCCATCAGAATACAAATCTTCCCCTGCCACAAACATGGTAACGCCTTCGGCTGAGTCATGTGAAGTTGTGGTAGTTACAACGCCTGTGGTTGGCGTATGATGATCTACTTTTGTAACAACACCCTCATACCCCGATGTATTGCCAGCAATATGCTCACCAACAGGTATATCAAAAGCCATTCCTGAAAACTCAGTATCAATAGTTTGCGTAACTACGAATTTTTTTCCCGCGCCATCTGGTGGCATTGCTATGTAATGTGTTTTGCTCATGTATATTCCCTAAATTGTAATAGTATTTAGCTCTGTTCTGTAAACGCTGATGGCACTTTAATACCAGTTGTTGGATCTAATCCACCACCAGACATTTTCCACTGAAATTCTACAATGACCTGAAGTGGATCTGTAGGGTGGATATCCCATTTGTGTGAGAAATCTACTAAGGAATATTGTCCATCGATTTGCTCATTTATAATTTCTAACAATTTCGGAGCAAAGAACGCCATAGGAACATCGATCGGTCTCCCGAATCGTACCATGAACAGAATTTGACGAACTTGTCTGCGAGTTAATGTTCGCACTTGTTCTAACGTGATCTCTGCAATTTCTGGAACTTCTTCCGCGATGATTATTGTTGGTTCAACAATTTCTTCAACAATTTCTTCTTTTGCTTTTGGTGATTTTTTCTTAGCCATAATAGGTAAGACTCCTTGAATTCATATAGTTATTTATTATATACTACTATTACTTTATGTCAATTTTGGGTATACAATAAAAAGGCGCGTGTGCGCCCTTCATTGATCTAACTTATTAGGTTAGATAGTTTCGCTCTAGTGCCGATACCAACGATATGTTGATACCCTTTGAACGAGAGATTGTACCTGTCGTGATTACGAACTGTGCTGTGTTCAAACCGATTGAAACGATTGTTACTGGGGCTTCTTCACCTGCCGAAGCAGCACCACGCTGAACGTTACCATCATAATCGTATTCAAAGTTCACAGAACTTGCAGCTGAAATCAAGCCAGTTACTGGATTGCCGTTTTTATCATTTACTAACATTGCACTAACAGTACCATAGTCACGTCCAGTGTTATCACCGATATCATCATTGGTAAAGAAAACCCAATATTTTGCAGCAGCATCATTCACCAAGTTGTTGTTAAATGATAGTGTTACAGATGAACTGAATGGATATGTTCGTGATGCACCTGTTGCGTCAAAGAACTGAATGTTGTTGATGTCGTCAGCGTGCAAATTGTCAATGTGCATATTCAACGTTGTACCTGTTGGAGAAGCATAAGTCATCAACAAGTCAGCAATGTCGCCACGTTTCACGCTGTCGCCGTAATCAATATCTGATGTTTGACGAAGTTGGTGTTGAACAAACTGATAGCAGTTTGAAGCAGTCGCGCCATTACCAAACAGTCTCCACTCATAACCATAAGTGATGCCATTAATTGTTCTTGCAAATCCACGAGTAATTTTATACTGTGCTGATTCTGTCACGGATGCAACTGCATCTCCTGCAAGCAATGTTATAGTTGTGCCAGCTACGCTTGCGATGGTTGCAACTACGCCTGAGTTAGTACCAGATAAAATTGTGATAATATCACCTGCTTGTGCCAGAGATGATTGGTCAGTTGTTGTAACAATCGTATCAGGGTTAGCATCAGCAAAAGTCACTGATTCAGTAACTGGTGCAACAATTTCATCATCTTTATACTGAAGATACATTCCTGATTTAACAACATCAAAATCAAGTACTGTTTGTGCTGTCAATGCACGGTCAGTTGTGTCCAACGTCAATTCAGTTGTGTCCACGTTAGTGATTTTATAAACACCATTATGCGCAGTCACACCAGCATCTTTTAGGATAACCATGTCACCAGCAACAACCCCTGCTGCCGCGAAATCAGTAGCACTAGTCAACGTACCTGTCACAGAGTCTATGTTAGCACTTGCACCATCAGCTAAATCGCGAAGAACGTATGTTGAAGTTACCGTAAACGTCATTCCTGTGCTGCCTGCAAATGTAGTAAAATCTGCATCTGGGGCAATTTCGAGTGTGTCGGCGTCAGTAACAGAAGCTACCGTGAAATAACCAGTATCTGTACCTGTTGCTGCAGTGACGTGAACAGTATCACCTGCTGCAACACCATCAGTTACAAAATCAGATAATGTTGAAGTGAACGTTGTTCCTGAAGCAGCACCATCAGTTTGAACAGTAGAAATTGTTCGCTGTGTTCTAAACGGTGCTGAACCAACAACTCTAGCATCGGTTGCTACAATCGCAGAATCTGCTGCGTGAGCAAGCGGGAAACGGTTTACAATCGTCTGTAAGTTTACAACACCGATATCTGAGATTTCAGCCTGTGAATACGTTCTGTATTTCTTACGAGCAAACAATTTCAAGTAAGTTTTATAAGCAGTTGCACCATCGTTAATTAACACTGGCTCGTTTACTGGTCCTAGAAACGTGAAGTTTTCTGGAGCAGTAATTGCGTTAGTTTGTTGAAAATATACCTGAGTGTCAGAGTCTAACGATCCCAACGTGATAATACCAGTATATTCGTCCTGAACAGTACCTGCTGTGTTCTTAGCAGTCCAACCACCAGTTCGTACTTTCTTACGAGTATAGTCACTAAACCACTGCCAGTTTTCGTGGGCAGCACCACCACCCAATTCAAACTGCTCCGCCGTAATAGGCTCGAATGGGAATGGGTGTCTGATCAAATCATCCTGTCCGAAACTGAATGTTAGGTTTTCAGCCAATCCTGCAGTCGCCGCGTCACTCAAAACAAAATCTGTTCCGTTAGTAATCGATGCGATATATGTATTAGCAGGAATACTTGCTCCAGAAACGTGTTGACCAACATACAAATCTGCCGTAGATTCTACCACGACTAATGTTGTTGTGTCTAGTGTTGCTAATTTAACGCTTGCTGTGGCGTCAGTTCTCCATTCTTCTTTAGAGAAAGAGTATACTGCCTGTTCTGTTACACCGTCAAAAATAGATGGTGTTGCAGTATCTACACCAGAAGTTTCTACCGTATCTGTTCCTGCCAATGATGGAGAACGAATTTCATACGAAAGGTTGGTATTCGAAGTAGAAAATGAAGTTACTGTACCATCTGTATTATCAAGTGTCAATACTGTTGCTGAATCCACAGTTTTCACTATATAGTGACCTGCATCTTCTCCGTGTCTGATGATAACAACATCACCAACTACAACTGCATCAGTTGTCGTGAATGTTGCTCCTACCGATGTTAATGTTGCGGCTGCAGAAGTGGTAGAACCGTTTCCACGCGCTGCTCTTCGTGTCAACACAGGATATAAAGATATCTTCTGTGATGATGTACTGTAGACAACCTCTGCTCTTGACAGGTTGTCTGGATCTGTAATAATTGCCATGTTTTGATTCTCCCAAAGAATATGTGCATTCTATTTATTGACACACGTCATTTGTATACGACTAGTGTCTTTTTTTATCTATCGTTGTATTTAGCATATTTATAAAGTTTCGTAGAATGATAAATAACTATATGGAAATAGAACGAATCATTTATGACGAAATGCAAACGAAATACACCGAGGTTGTCAACACAGACGACAATAGCAAAACACTGTTCATGGAAATGAGTCATTACGTATGCCAATGTACCCCAGACGAAATTGCTAGTATTCGCAACACGTTAACCACATGGCTCAAAGAAATAGGATACGAATAAAATATGGCAATCACATCATCTGCACCCACTGGCGTAATCGTCACATCACCTGCAAAAAACGGAACGTTGGCGTCTGGTTCAACTACTGGTGCTGTGTTGGATTCTGCAATAGGTACCAATAATGGCAATTTAATGGGAAGTCCGACATTAACTGGTCGCTTAATTCGTATCACTGGTGGATTGGGTAGTGGTCAGATTCGTTACATCACTTCAGATAATGGCACAACTACTATCGTTGTCAATGAAGCATGGACAACTGTCCCGAATAATACTTCCACATACCAAATTTCATACATCATCCAAGACCCTGCAACGCTAACTGGTTTTGGTCTTGTAAACAAACGTGTTGCTGACTATTCTTCTTCAAGGCGGTTAACTATCGCTAATACTGGGTGGCTTGCATTCCTTGACGGTGTTTCACTTGAGACGAGCGACAACAGTTCAACTACAGTTGCAGATATTATTATACAATCTGGGGGGCGATTCGACAACGGTTATTTGACTTCTGGGCTTCCCGTTTCTGGTGGTTATATAATCGGAACACCTGCTGTAAACGGGGAACTTGTACTTGATTTTCAATCAGGATCAACTGGCGTCTTAAACGATTTCTTGATTACGTGTGTATACCAAAACAGATCATTTTTTACAGGTGACGTCACTTGGAACAAAGCTAAGTTTTTCTCGGCATCATACGCTATGGATCTGACAGGTAATTTGACAATCAAAAATTCCGTCATTGAAGGCAAAAGTGCAACCACAGACACGTTATCATGTGACCAAACAACCAACGTTGACGGACTGACAATCATTTCGACCAATGGATTTATTAGTCCGAACGATTCTGTGACAGAAACAATCTCTCTTAAAAATGTAACGTTTGCAAAAAATCTAAGAAAAGTATTAGTGTATGCCAACAAAACGTGGGATTTTATTAATCCGACTTGGACAGTTGTCACGGCCGACCAAACAAACTTGTCTTTCACAGGAACAGGCAATTCTGTTCGAGAATTATTTGCTCTGAACGTAACTACAGCGACAGCAGATGGTACCGCAATATCTGGTGCTTCTACATATATGTATGAAGGTTTACTAAACCAAAACTTGCCGACTACCAACAGAGTCGTTACCAATGCTAGTGGATTGGCTTCTTCTAACGTGCTTAAACGTGTATTCACAAATAATGCAGGAACGTCAGTGAATACTGCAACTTATGGCAATTATTTCTTAAAAGTTTACAATCATGGAAAACTACCATTTGTGACGTCATTGCCGTTCACAAAACAACAGGACGTTGGTGTTACTCTCGTAACTGATCCAAACATTACACAGACCAATGCCGCTTCTGCTATTTCCGCAGGATCGGGAATTGCCATTACCAACGAGACAAATCCTTTCACGATTTTAGAATATCAATCTGGTACTGGCACACTAACAGTTGGATCTACTGTTACTGGTGGCACTTCAACGGCTACTGGTGTCGTTGTTGAAATAATCGAAGGAAACTCAGTAGCAGGTAAAGTGCTATTGAAAACAAGAAACGCCACAGCGTATCAAACGTCAGGATCAACAGAAACAATTACTGCAAGTGGTTGGTCTGGATCAACTGTACTTGGATCTACTGTATACAGTTTTAAATATATGATCGACTGTAATGCATTACAGTTGACTACTGTGTATGATTACATCAATGCCAAGTTAGCTGAATCTCCTGTAGATGCAACGTTCCAAGACTTAATTATATGGGGTGGTGGAATTTATGCCAAACCATTCCATAATGGTGGTAGTGGATATTACACTATTCAAAATGCAAGTCAAGGATTTGTTATGGCAAATCGAGGTGCGGGCACTGTAGCATATTTCACATCGAACAGTGGAACACAATATATTCCACCAGTGTCATATTCATTCAATCTAACTGGTTTGAAAACTAACAGCGAAGTACGATTGATTAATCCTTCGAATAAAACTGAAATTGCAGGTATCGAAAATACTCTTGGTGTTATTACCAAAGCTGCAATTACAACTGGTGGAACAGGTTATACAAATGGCGATACATTGACTATCGTTGGTGGTACTGGCACGGCAGCAACGCTGACAGTCACATCTGTTAGTGGCGGTGTCATTACTGGCGTTAGCATTGCAGGAAGTGGGTCGTACTCAATTGCACCACCATCGCCATCATCTGTCACTGGTGGGACTGGCAGTGGTGCCGAATTTAACTTGACAGATGCAGGCACATATTCATATTCTTATGTTTACAGTGGTGACGTTCCAGCCACAGCAATCGTGTTTCACATAGCATATAAGGATATCCGAATATCTGACTTAGTGTTAAGTAATAGCAGTCAGAGTATCCCAATCCAACAAGCAACTGACAGAGTGTATTTCACCTAATCATTTTCGTTTCGATTTGCATGTGTGTGGGTCATCATATACATTAGCGGTCGCCATTAACCCATGCCTCGTATTCCGCTTGCTCCATGCGCAAATTGTATTCATTTTCTTCATATGCTAGGACATCGGCCTTGCAGCATTCGCCATTGACCAATTCGCATTCACCAGAATAATCAGCCATGTCAAATTTTTGCAATGGCACCCCATCTTTGTCTGCGGGATAACCGCACCACCCACACCTATAAAGGGTCATATTTGATACCCTTCTGGATATTTTGTGGTAAGTGGACGATAATCATCTGCTGCCTGCTTTTTACATTCTGGGCAGTGCATGTGAGGGATTACATGGGTATGATACCGTTCGTCATCATACCCAGTTGTTAGTGTAGTCTCAAACCCGCAATGTTCACACTCCATAATTGCGGTGAAGTCTCGGCGATACTGTGTTAAAATCTTTTTAATTTTCATAGATGTTACCTATGTTATGCTGTGGCTCGAATTGCTGCAAGTTCTTCCCTCGCAGCGTGCAATTCTCTGGCAGCGATGATTGATCGTTTGTAATCATACGTGATCAACCGCTCTACTTCTGCAAGTGGCAGAGGAGAAAGGTGGCGGTGTGTCATGAAACTACAAATCATGATGTAGTCCGTTTCAAGAATGCTGATCTTATTCAGTAGTTTGTTGGTTGCTTCTGTCGTATTCATGCCATATCTCTAATATCAAAGTTATTCAAATTGTCCAAGATAGATTCTGCACGATCTATACTCCCCTGCATATCTTTGGAAGCGCGGTGGATCGATGTGATTTGGTCAGTAATATCACACATACTACCTTCTTCCTCCTCCAAGGCACACAATGTTGCGATCATGCTGTCCAACACACGCTTGGCATGTACCACTTTCTTCATTTGTGCTTGCTTCATGTCAGCAGTAGTAATATTATTCATGGTTGTTGCCTCTGTGTGTTGATTCAATAAGAGATATTATACAGAATTGGTTGATGATTGCAATAGGTAGGCAATAAAAAAGGGACATAAAGTCCCTTTTATTTTAATTCATACTAAAATTTAGTATGCGAAGGGTGTAACTGCCACAGTTGCAGTTTCACCTGCTGCTAACAAGTTTGCATTTATTTCAGTTTGTAAATCACCTGCTACCCAATTGCTTGCATTTTCTAATGCTACACGGACAACACCGCCTGCTTTTATTTCACCCATTTCAACGATTGTTCCTCTAAGTCCGATTGACTGAACGGTTATGTTCAATACACCATTGTTAGCAGTCCACTCTGCGGTAACAGTTGCGCCTGTACCCGTAGCCGATGTAGTTGCCACTGGATTGGCAGGAAGTACAGTGTAATCGCCTGCATCAGTAACAGTAAATGAACCTGCGTTCCAATCTGCGTTACAATCAAACAAGCCATCACCTGCTCCAATTTCTGCTTCAATATCAGTGATAATATCCGCATCCGTTGGAACGGCAGTATACGATCCCCCTGAAGTCACAGTGATATCAGTTACGATACCGCCAGCTACGGTTACGCTCAATACTGCGGCTGTGCCAGTACCACCAGTTGAAAGTGTTACAGGGAAAGTTCCATTAGTGTATGTTGTTCCCGCCACGGCGATTGCCACTGCACCAATAGCTACTGTGTCAATAGTTAGCACTGTTGCTGTGGTAAATGTTCCGCCAACCAATGTTAATGTATCGCCAACTGAATAATCCAATGCATCTTCTGTGCCACCGATTGTAACAGAGCCGTCTAAAAATTTGTTCATGTCATATGACAATTCAACATCATAATCCAATGTGAAATGACTCAACGATCCAGTTAATTGCTGTGCCATTGCTGTTTTAATTCTTGATTCCATAAAATTCTCCTTTAAGGTTTTATAAAACTATTTATACGTTTAGTAAGATTTTGTCGATTCTTCCATGATCTGTAGATACATATGAAGATGCTGCCAGATACTCTCTGTCAACTCTAGCTCTTATGTAAAGATAATTTCCCCTAAAGGTATATCCCTTCGTTCCAGATTCTGCGCTGTATGTTAGAAAATCCAATGGATCATTTATAGATCCTGCGATAGTGAATGACACCACTCGTAAAATATCGGTAGTTTTGATTGCAGGGTCAACTAACGTGATATTAGTACCATCAGTTGCAATAAAATCTTCATCACTCAAAACAATACCATTCATTGTAACGATAGTGTTACCTACAGTGTACCCATTGGTAACATATAGTGCCTGTCCGATATTATCGGTAGCAATATCTTGTTGTGTCATCGTCATAACTGGAACATCATTAAATGTTGCCCATTTATTTGTCCAATCTAATTTGATCGGAAACCAATCATTTTCTGTTGGGGACGATGACAGTGTTCCTTCAATCACAACATGTCCAGTGAAGTTGTTCGCCGTGATGCTCAGAGTGTGCAGACCATCTGTGTTTCCATAAAATGCATCTGCACGAACTTTTTCGCCTGTGTAATTTAGTGACATTTCATGCCCTAATAGTGTATAACTTACTGAACTCATTGTATTATTCCTTGGTTATTTCTACAAGCGTTCCTTCGCCTGCTAATTGCTCAACGACTTCAGTCAACTGGGCGATTAAGTCTCTCGTCAATACATCCATTTCTTCTTCATCGTCTCTAATCATTCTGCTCGCTTTAATGTAAAGTGCAGTTTCGACTAACTTAGCCATAATATTCTCCTTATGGTATTCATATTATTTATCAAATTTTAGTGGGTAGAATCTACCCACCAACTATATCACTATACTAAACTATATTTGAATGTCAACTCTTTTTTAGAATTAACACCAACTGTGATCTTTTTATAACCCATGCCATCTGCATCTGCGAACAACATTTTTCTAGCCAATGGCTTTTTAATGTGTTCATTGATCATTCTGGCCATTGGTCTGGCACCCATTAATTCATCATATCCACGGTCACTAAGCCATTCAGTTACTTTCGGAGTCCATGCGAATGAGTATCCTCGATCTTCTACCATAATTTTTAATTCTGTTAGAAATTTATCAGTGATCATATTAATATGTTCTCTGTCTAACTTGTCGAAATTCACGACCGCGTCGAGTCTATTTCTAAATTCTGGACTAAAGAATTTCTTAACAGCTTTGTCCTGTGATTCGGTATGTTTGCCACCGCTGAATCCGATAACGTTGCGTTCAGAGTCGGCAGCACCAAGGTTACTGGTTAGAATGACAATTGCATTACGGGCACTTGCTGTCTTCCCATCACTACTAGTGACCATACCATTGTCCATGACTTGCAACAGAACATTCAAAACATCTGGGTGAGCTTTTTCGACTTCGTCCATCAACAACACACAATTTGGATGCTTTTCTAGTTCATTGATTAGTGCGCCACTACCCTGACCGCCATCGCCGTAGCCAACATATCCTGGTGGTGAACCGATCAATTTAGCAATAGTGTGGCGTTCCTGATATTCAGACATATCAAATCGTACTAATTTCATTCCTAAAATTTCAGCAATTGATTTTGAAACTTCAGTCTTACCAGTACCAGTTGGGCCAGTGAGTAGATATGATCCAATTGGTCGGTCTTTTGCTTTTAGACCTGCTTTGCTAATATAAATGGCATCGGCAAGTGTCATTACTGCACTATCCTGTCCAAATACTCTGCGCTTAACCTGTGCCTCAATATCAACCACGGGGCGGTCTTTTGTTTTTTTAACATTGACTACAGTGTCTATTGGAAGTCTAGCAATTTTACTAATTTCAAATCTAATTTCTTCTTCGCCGATGATAGATTTACGTTGTAGTTTTGGAGTGGTTCTCTGTCTAGCGAATGCACTATCGATCACATCAAATGCCTTGTCTGGTAATTTGCGATCATGCAAATATTGCACACTGAGATCGACGGCCATGGATACTGCTTCTGGTGTGATTGTCAGATCATGAAATGCTTCATATCGCCCAATACTTTGCATTACAATTGTTTTGGCTTCTGCGGGGGTTGGTTCTGGCACATCAATCTTGAAGAACCTTCGTGATAATGCACGGTCTTTTTCAAATTTTTCACGATACTCTTCGTATGTAGTTGATCCAACACACCGCAATTTCCCTTTCTGTAATGCAGGTTTTAATAAGTTAGCTACATCCATAGCACCATTTCCCGTACTACCTGCACCCATTATCATGTGAATCTCATCAATGAAGAAGATGGCGTCATCTCTCTTTTCCAACACATCAAGAACATCTTTCATTCGTTCTTCAAAATCTCCACGATATTTTGTTCCTGCCAACAATGAACCAATATCTAAGCTATATACAGTGTGGCCTTGAATGGTATCTGGTACATCAGCGTTAACAATTCTATGCGCCAATCCTTCTGCGATGGCTGTTTTACCAACCCCTGCATCACCTACCAAGATCGCATTATTTTTCTTACGTCTTGCCAGTGTTTGCACTAGCATTTCTACTTCTTGCTCGCGGCCGATAAGTGGATCTAATGCATTTATTTCAGCCTGTTCATTGAGATTAATTGTGTATTTGTTTAGTAATTTTTCATCTGTTGCACGTACTGATTTTACTGGTGATTCGTCTGACACATCTGATCCATCTTCTGGTGATAGAAACTCAATTAGCAATTCTCTAGTCATTCCATACTGTGCGCATATTTCCACTGCATAACTATTCTTTTCTTTCAATAGGTGCAATAACAGATCGGTGGGAATAGGAGTTTTTCTACCAGAAAACATGGTATGAGTAAATGTTCTGGTAAACACTCGTTCCAATGCTAATGTTTTTCGTGGAGCCTTGCCAGAGATTCCCTTAATGGTGTCTAACCCATCTCTGATATATGCATATGAATGCATAACTACTTGCTCTGCGTCCACCCCCAACGACCTAGATAGGGAAATAATATCCTGATCTTCAAACAAGACACATATAATGTGTTCTAGTGTAACATATTCATGTGAACAATCACTCGCCAATTGAAATGCCTTGAGTGTCATTAATTCTATTCGTGTGTCTGCCATTTATTGATTCCTTTATGAAGTTGTAGGGTATACATTAATAATTAAAGTCATGTCGCCACGCATGGTTGGTACTATATGCGGGAATCCTGCGCCTTTAACTATGATAATATCTTGTGATTTTGTGCCATTTGGAATGGTCACGCTATATTGTGAACCATTTATATCGTTTACTATTATTTCTCCACCATTATCTGCCAAGTGTGACTGTATACTGATGGACTGTTCTATATCATATCCGTTTCTAGAAAACACCTTATCTTTCTGTTGTTCTATGGTAACATACAAATCACCATATGCAAGGTTTTCATTGACAGACCTACCCAGATTTGCATACTTTATCCTAGTACCATTTAATATCCCTGGAGGTATTTTTATGTTAAGTATTGACGAGTATCCATTGTCATTAATAGTTATGTTCTTCTGGGTGCCATTCATCATTTCATGTAATGTAATTTTATAAACTATATTATAATCTTTCTTATGTTTTGAAAATTCTTTAGCAATATTTCCATTCCAGTATTCATCAAATATGCCACGCATGAATGCAGATTGTGTATTCTTTAAAGATTCATATGCTTCTACAATTTGCTTAAATCGTTCTACTTGACCACCTCTGTCTGGGTGATGACGCATTGCTAGGCGTTGGAAAGCTCGTTTAATTTGAACAGGACTTGCATCGTGCTTCAATCCTAATGCAGTGTATGGGTTCATCTTCCGAATTTCCACCATGGACTGTTATCATTATCTTGCAGCGATAACTCCTGATTGTATTGGTCGACTGCTGCCTTGTCCTTTGCTGCTTGTAACGCATTTTCATCGGCTGCTGTGTTGTATGATTCGTAGTACCCACGATATGCTGCGATGATGGCATTTTTTTGTTCAATGAGGCGCATTATGTCACTCAAATTTAGGCTGATATTTGTGTATCCTTGATCAGTCAGTGCAAACAATACAGCATTGCCATTTTCGCCAATTTCAGCAAATACAGATTCTGCATTTTCTGGAGTTACAATAACCCATTTGACCTCTTTCAGTTTCAACACATCAGATGATGGTAATGTCAATACTGGGCGTTCTAATGGAACAGCATTGATTGTTATCGGATCTGGTAATTTTGACGCACAGCCGTTAATCAGCAATAATGTAATTAGGATTAGCGATGTGCGGACAAGATGTATTGGTTTGAGATTTTTTAGTTGCATTTATTTCGTCCTCTGTGAGTGGGCTACCACTCAATATTGCCAAGCATCGTGCAGTATCATTGGTGGCATTGTTAATAATTTTTTCAACAAGACCTGGCTTGGCTACTGCTAACACACCAATATCGTGGCGACTTAGCTTATCCTCCAATACCTTTGTTCGTGCCTGTGCTGCCGCAAATTCTACATACAATCTTTCAGTTTCTTCTTTCGACACTGCATAGTCGACCTTTAACGCATTGATTGCAAGAGTCGATGTCTGTACTGCTGTGGTTAACTGTGCATTGTTTTCGGTCAGACGTGTAATTTTGTTTTGCATACTGGTATAATACCAATACACAAGACCAGTACAGGAAACTGCGAATGTTATTAATATTACGGTTAGATATTTTCCAAATAATAATTTAAACATTTACTTGTGCCTAAATGATATCCGTCCTTTGCTTAGATCGTATGTCGACAATTCGACATCTACTGTGTCACCAAGCAAAATCTTGATGTTAAATCTACGCATTTTGCCACTGATGTGACACAGAACTACGTGATCATTGTCTTTCAATTTGACTTTAAATGTTGCATTGGGCATACAGTCAATTATTTCGCCCGACATTGTGATTGTATCTTCTTTACTCATATATTAGTATTTCACCAAAAATTCAATTCGTTCTTTAATGTTATCATCCTCTGTTTTTTCAAATTTGCGCTTATATTCGTCTGGATTAGTAACAATGTCACGATTAAATCGTTTCTCGTCAAAATCCCGTGGTTCGTCCAATTTATATCCAATGAATTGCCAATTGCCATCCTTACTGGTTATTCTATCAATATGACTTAGCACTTCTGCAATCAATGAATACAATTTCTCATTTCTTTCAAATTCTATAAACACTTTATATTTACCATCAGTAATTGGCACTGGACTCACATCTACGTCTAATAGTTCAATAGGACTAGTCTCAATGAAACTAGCCAAATCAGTAGCAGGTTGTTCGTAAGTCACAGAAATAGCTAAAACTACCGTATCTCTATTTTTACCAATTTTTGGCTTGTATTGGTCTATACTGACGATATTGTCAACCAAACCTTTCATTTCACCATAAACCAAACCTTCATCCAGTCGTTTAGAATCCATCTTCATCTCCAAATTCATCAGATTGGGGTTCTGTCTCTACAGAATCCATATCATTTTCATACGCTGACGATACATCTGATAGGTCTACCTCTGACCCATTTATACTTATCTTGTTACTCTTGAACTCGTCTACGAAATGTCTCGGCATGGAGATTTTTACCAACCATACATCGACACCATCCATATCCTTAGCCGCTGCTTTAGCACGGTCATGTTTCCGTGTAGGAACTTGACCAGTGGCTAGGTTGGGTGTTGGTTCTGGTGGTGGTTCATTGTCATCAGTTATACCTTGACCATGCACAAATTTATCAGGTTGAAAATACACATAACAACCGTGCTTTATTAGACGCATTGCTGCATCTGGATCGGGCATATCGGTCTTTTCATACATCAACGTCACGTCAATCCAATATCTGGATATTTCTGGACCAGATACCACCTGTCCTTTATCCCAATTCTTATACGCATACATATGCAAATTGTCGAGGACTGCCTCGAAATCTAATAGCATATCTAGTGCTGTGTTTCCATCATAAACATCGGCTAGCGATGTGTTAATTGTCTTAGAATCTATCATTATTTCCACCTAAAATTAGTATACTGTAGTTATTTATACAAAATAAATCTTTCGTCATTTTTAGCATTGTTTTGTGTTATATAGACAGCACTCGGTATAAATACTATTGAAGACTGATTGGACTCAATGACTAGCACCCTCACAAGGAGAGTATCTGTGTCACAAAAAAGATCAAGAAAAACAAAACCATCAGTATACCAAGAACTAGAAAATCACGTTGTAGATTTTGGTAAATTTAAAAAACGTAACTCACAAGTAGTAATTATACCAAGGAATCTCAAACAGGAGGATTATTTGGAACTGTTAGACGATGAACGTAAAAACATCGTGTTTGCCACCGGGCCAGCTGGTACAGGTAAAACAGTTATCGCAGTCATGGCTGCTATTCGTGCACTTAAATCAGGAGAATGCACAAAAATAGCAATCACTCGCCCTGCCGTATCTGTAGATGAAGCACACGGCTTCTTACCAGGCACTCTAATAGAAAAAATGGCACCTTGGACACGTCCAATCTTTGACGTGTTAGAAGAATACTACAACCCCAAAGAAATCGCAGAAATGATAGAAGAAGGAATCATTGAAGTCGCGCCGTTAGCATATATGCGAGGCAGAACTTTCAAAGAAGCATTCATTCTAGCAGACGAAATGCAAAACGCTACCCCAAACCAAATGAAAATGCTATTGACACGGATAGGAGAGAACAGCCGCATTCTGGTTACTGGTGACGTTTCACAACATGATCGTGGATTTGCCGACAATGGATTAAGGGACTTCCTTATTCGGTTATCCGAAACAAAGACCAACCGCATCGGATATGTGGAATTTGGCAGAGAGGATGTCGAAAGACACCCTGTAGTTGAAGAAGTTTTAACCATTTACGGTGATGTAGAGCTGTAAATTGAACTAAAAGCGAGTATTGAGTCCACTTAGCTTCAATTCGTCATCATATCACACTCTGTAATCAGTGCGTGAATTTCCTTCCAATTACGACAGCGGAATATACCATCATGTTCTAACCCACGATTGTGCGAATGATCAACAATGATACATCTTAGTCCTACGTTAAATCCAGCAACCGCATTCTCCCACTTATCTTCAAGCCACCATAACTTAGAACCCTTATAAGGCAATAGGGCAGCATCTTTGTCTGCACCAGTGTCTAAACAAATAAGATCAACAAATACGTCTTTGCCGAATATGTTTTCCAAGTTCTGTAATCGTAATTTTTTGACCACTGGATTCAAACTGACACTAGTAATACAAATAAACTGGTATCCAGATTCTACCAACATAGCCACACCACTTCGTGAATCACGAAATGCAGGAATGTCTACCATTGCTCCACTGTTGTTAAATTCAACGATCAATTCCTTGGCGCGGTTGTTCGACATGCCATACATGGGTGCCAATTGATAATCTGTCTTTAGATCCCAATCAACTCTGAATCCGCGTTCTTCCATCCAAACATGGAATCGTTTTTCCCAATCTAAAATGACACCATCTGCATCCGTTAAGATTAGTTTATGATTTTGTTTTGTTGACATTGCTATTTTCCTCTGTCATTATTAAGTGCATAATAGCACCAACACCTTTCAGTGTCAACCGTTAATATTCATGGCTACTAATGGTCATACAGATTTCTGCCCATGTTCGACATCGCGTTATACCAGGATGATCTAGATCACAATTGTGTGGGCGATCTACTATAATACTACGCAACCCCATGTTGGCACCGACTATAGCATGTTCACTTTTGTCGTCGATCCACCAGAAATCAGAGTCGCGATACGGTTCCAGTGCTTCAGTTTTGTCAGCGCCAGTGAATAAACAAATAAGATCAATGAACACGTCTTTGCCGAATACGTTTTCTAAGTTTTTAGTTCGCAATGCGTGTGTGACTGGATGCATACCAACGCTTGAAATGCAAATAAATTTATAGCCATGCTCTACTAGCATCGCCACTCCACTCCGTGCATCAAGATATGCAGGCATATCCAAAATCGCATCACTGTTATTAAATTCAATGACATAGCGCATTATGTCATTATGATCCATTTGTTGTAACAGTTGAGTCTTTGTGTCAAGTGTTGATTCTAGTTTAAATCCACGAGCCACCATCCAATTGTGAAAATGAGTTCCCCAATCTAGCAGGACACCATCACAATCAGTTAAAATTATTTTATTACTCATTCTATTCATCCGCATAAGTTAATTTCACCATAATTGCACGGTCTACATAGAGACCGCCCATTTTCGTCAATGTCGCAATGTATGCTTCGTAAGTGTAAATTGATCCGCGAATATACCATCGATATTTTTTTGGTGTTTGTGCTACCGTGTTATTGGAGCCGTGTCGTTCGTATACAGTAAACTCTCTAGGATGTGGATAAATCACACATGGACCAGTAGTACGGTGGTGTCTTCCGTGTTTCATCCAAATCTGAACTCCATTCCTATGTATCTGAGCAGGGAGATCGCCATCCCTGTGCATCATGTCGCCATAATACCAAAATTCTCCAGTGTCGTCTTCTACTTTATAATTCTTCTTGGGAGTGGGTATCTGTGGCGCTCTGTACTTATTTTGCTTCATTTTTAGTTGTCGGGAATTGCAAATCTCGATTACAGAATTGTCGTACTACCAATCTATATGTGAGTCCACAAGGAGAATATTTCGGACATGGCAACTTTCCAATTTTCCACATCATGTATTCAATAATATCGTCATCGTCCCACTGGCCGATTTCACGAAACATCACGAGTGGATTCAAATCTGGATTCCAGATGAACCATAGCATCTTGTAAAACTTCCTATGTATTTTTTTCATTGGCATCATCCATATTTTAATTTCAAAAGTATCTGTTCGTCAATCGTCAAGTGACCAAGTAATAAAAATGCGTTTAATTTGTACGTTCTGCCGTAGTATTTGAATCTTGAAGATTTGCCCCATACGACTGCTGGGCCATCTTCACGGTGTGGAAGTCCTCGCATGAACCATTCCTCAGTTCCATCTGCATCAATACGAGCAGGACCACCGATCCTATGATGTCTGTCATATTCGTACCATTCTTGCGTTCCATCTGCTCTTACAACAGCAGGCTTATCACCATCTCTGTGCTTCTCTCCGTACTTATACCATTCTTGTGATCCGTTACTTTTGATAATAGCGGGCAAATCACCATCTCGGTGTCGTCTTCCGTGCTTATACCATTCTTGCGTTCCATTACTTTTGATAATAGCGGGTAAATCGCCATCATTGTGTAGTGGTTTCTTCACTGGCATATGATGATTAGAAGACATCACAGTTCCGTCAGGATTCTGATAATAATATAGTGTGTTTTTTTCAGGGGCTGCAATTGTAGGATTCAAAATCTCACCTATCGCTTTTAATTGTTTACGTGAAATAGCCAATCGTGTAATCCATAGTCATGATCGACCATACTCTTTTTTATTTTTTTGGAGTGAGGGACTGCATTATATCCGCGCAACCTTGTTCAGATCCCATATAGAGGACTGAGTCATTGTGCATTAAGATATGAGTATGATCTGGTCGTTCCTCAACTATACTTAACTGATTTTCTAGCATATGAGTGTGATACGATTCATACACCAAAGGGAGCAAATCACTAGAAAAACTATCTATTGCAATTATTTTCATTTGATAATCTCCTTCTATTTGCATCAGTATAACACATTATGTTGGTCAGTATCAACTAAAATCTGTTATGCTATCCCATTTAAATGATCGCCATCCTGCTGCATTGATATCCCATACACTGACAACATTTGGATTTTTCTTTCGCTCTGGCTTTTCAGTCGATGCGTCCACTGGCTCCACAATCTTCTCAACCAATGGCTGTGGGATTAACTCAGGGCTTAACGTACAGTCCATGATGCGCTTTTCTCCATTCACCTTGATAAACGTAACTGTTGCAGCCCCGTTGCGTAGGCGCTCTATGAGAGCGTCCTTAGCGACATCGTTCATTTCAATATATTGATTTTCCATAAATTTCTCCGTAGTTATAAAGTGGCCAATGCCATTGATATTTCTGCTTCTATGTTGACGATACCATCAGACAAAATGCTGTCCACATGGGCTCGTTGTTCGTTCACGACTTTTTCTAATGATTCTATCTTAGAAAAATATTCGCATGTTATCCCTCCATCATTTCGAGATATTTCTTTAGGCTTACTTCAAATCCAGAAGCATGTTCATGACCACCACCACCGTATTTTTTGGCGATTGTACAAACGTCAGCGCCATCTGGCTTGGATCGCAATCCGAAACCAACCTTATCACCTAAAATGAAATATGTTGCTGCAAATGGAACATCTCTTCCCAAAATGTGTCCTGCTTCACTACCCCAATGATACGGGCAATTCAGAGCAGGTACTCGTTGACCATCGATGGTAATGAAATGAGATGAATCTCTGATGTACTCAGCAATACTTTTGTCATTGTACTCCATGATTGCTAGACCTCTGTTAGCAAGGTCTGCGATTGGAGTCATGACCATATCGTCCCAGTTGTCAAAGGTGTATTCTCTACTGAAAATGTAGGCATTGACTGCCTTGGAATCATCGTATTCAAATCTCCAAAGATCACGATCCTGTACACGTTTGAGCAAGTCAGGCGTTTCGAGATTGTGTTCATTGAAGTAATCCCATGTCATCATTGCACCTGATCGATTCATATCGAATACGACAGTTACATTATCTGGCATGTCGAACAAGTTTTCTTCGGCACCTTTGTGATGATCAAGAACGAGAACAGAGTTCGCTTGTCCTGCAATTCGAATCATCTCGTCACGTTGATAACAAAAGTCTACAAAGACAACATTCTTACCTGTAACGTCTTCTGTAAGAGTTTTGCCGTGAACGCCAGCAATAAAATCGGCTGAGAAATTGTGCAGTGACCAGAATGCCCATGCTGCGGTAAAGCCGTCTGCACAGTTAAAGTGGTATATACAAGTATCATATTTCATATTCATTATCCTTTC
>Ga0102855_1000265_pt1 | contig 19282 bp, 15 predicted proteins | sample Colrivmet1370B02_FD_78450 | JGI IMG/M metagenome (GOLD analysis project Ga0102855, IMG submission 78450) | Estuarine microbial communities from the Columbia River estuary - metaG 1370B-02 | ecosystem: Environmental > Aquatic > Marine > Intertidal zone > Estuary | place: USA: Columbia River...
AGCCGCATTTCATAAGGGATGTAAAGTTGCACATGTTGAAGCAGGATTAAGAACGTATAATAAACAGTCCCCTTTCCCTGAAGAGATGAATAGACAATTGACAGGAAGAATAGCTGATTTTCATTTTGCACCAACCTTGAAAGCTTCAAAAAACCTTTTGAAAGAAGGAGTGGAAAATTCAAAGATTAGTATCACAGGAAATACTGTAATTGATGCTTTATTTTTAACATTAAAAAAAATTGAAACAGGATATTCCAATGAATTTATTGTTGATTTAAAAGAAAAAGTAAATTTCAATAAAAAAATAGTATTAGTTACAGGACATAGAAGGGAAAGTTTTGGAGATGGTTTTGAAAATATTTGTAATGCAATTTTAGAAATTTCTAAAAATTCAGATATTGAAATTGTATATCCGGTACATTTAAATCCAAATGTGCAAAAAACAGTGTACGATATGTTATCAGGGAAAAATAATATTCATTTAATCAATCCATTAGATTACCCTTCATTTATTTGGTTAATGAGTAAGTCCTTTTTAATTATATCAGATTCTGGTGGAATTCAAGAAGAGGCACCATCCTTAAATATTCCAGTCTTAGTTACAAGAAATACTACAGAAAGAGAAGAAGGAATAGATGCTGGTTTTTCGTTTTTAGTCGGTACTGACAGTGCTAAAATTATTGAAAATGCAAGGAAATTAATTAATTCTTTTAAAACTAAAGAAGGAAATAAGAATCCATATGGTGATGGTGACGCCTGTGAAAAAATAATTAATTTTTTAGAAGAATATACTCTTGAATAAAATAAAAAATATAGTTGTTGTCGTTGATTCTATTGATGTGGATGATAGTAGTGGTTCAAAGGTAAATGTTGCTTTGATTCAAAATTTACAGACTTTAGGGTATCATATAGAAGTATTTCATTATACAAGAAAAGATATTCAATTGAGAGGTGTAGTATGTCATTCTATAAAAGAGAAGAAATATAACTTAAAATATTTATTGAGTAGAAGCCAACGTGTATTTACACGTTTTACAAAAATAAATATCAATCGTTTTATTGAAGGGATTATTGGATTTTCATTTACCTTTTTTAATGATGTAGATAGTATTCGATCATTTGTTTTAAACAATTTAAAGAAGCAACCAGATTTAATAATTACACTTAGTAAAGGTGCTAGTTTTCGTCCTCATTATGCATTGTTGAAATTACCTAAATTTCATGATAAGTGGTTGGCATATGTTCATGACCCTTATCCTTTTCATTGTTATCCAGCTCCATATGATTGGTTTGAACCTGGTTATAAAATTAAGGAAGCATTTTTTAGAGGAGTTTCAGAAAAATCAAAATTTTCAGCATTTCCTAGTCAATTATTGAAGCAATGGATGGGCAAATATTTTCCTAATTTTTTAGAAACAGGTTTTATAATTCCACATCAATATTCGAGTGATTTTGAAGATAAATCAATTGAATTTCCAGACTTTTTTGAAACGGATAAGTTTACATTGATGCATGCAGGAAATTTAATGAATACGAGGCCACCAATTCCTTTAATAAAAGCATATAAGGAATTCTTAAATATTTGTCCAGAAGCAAAAGATAATAGTCGGATTTATCTATTGGGGAATGTGAATTTTTATAAAGATGAAATTAAAAAAGAGACAAAAGATTTACCTCAATTTTATTGCAGTTATGGGGATTTGTCATATGATGTCGTTAATAAAATGCAAAAATACATTTCAGTTGGATTAATTATGGAGTCAAAAGGAGTTATTAGTCCATTTTTGCCAGGTAAGTTTTCATCCTGTGTAATGTCTGACAAAATGATATTGCATTTGGGACCTAAAAATAGTGAAATTAGACGTTTGTTAGGTGAAGATTATCCATATATGGCAGAAATTGATAATGTAGATTTGATTTCAAAATTAATTGTTGAACTATATAATCACTGGAAAAATGACAATCAAATGAATCTAAATAGAACAGATTTAAAATTATATGTAGGCACTGATTATTTGGAAGACCAAATTAATACATTTGTTTTTAATTAAATTCTATGAAAAACCCTATTGTTTCAATAATTATACCTACTTATAATCGCGTTAAGTATTTAGAAGAAACTTTAAAGAGTATACTTTTACAAGAGTATGTTTTTTGGGAATGTATTGTTGTGGATGATGGATCCAATGATAACACTTCAGAAATGGTTAATCTTCTAATGAAATCAGATTCAAGGTTTAAATATTTCAAACGTTCTGAAGATTTATTAAAAGGAGCTAATAGTTGTAGAAATTTAGGTTTTAAATTATCTACAGGGGCATATATAAATTGGTTTGATGATGATGATATTATGTTACCCAATTTTTTGAGTGATAAAACAAGTGCAATTAAAAATAATACTGATTTAATAATAGCTTCCGGCTATTCAGTAGATAATTTATTACAAAACAGAAAACCAATTATAATTAACCCAATTAAAAATATATATAGAGATTTTGTTTTAGCAGATTTAAAAATATTGACTCCGTCAATTTTATTTAAAAAAGAATTTTTAATTGGAAAAGAACTTTTTTCTTCTCAAATTAAAAAATGTCAGGAAGCAGAATTGTTTTCAAGACTTTTTTTTGATATGAACAAGGAGCAATATATAATTATTGATTCATACAATTATTTATATCGTTCACATGAGACATCATCAAGTAATATTAATAAAAAATATAGAAATGATTTTAAAGAATCGGAAGTGTTTTTATTAGGGAAAAACTTAGAAAGAGGTATTCTTTTACGAGATATTGAATTAGTTAGTAGTTCTTATAGAATGTTGATTAATTTATTATTTAAAGCAACACAAAATAATCATAAAAAAAATATTATTTATATATTAGATGTTTTTAATAAATGGCTTAAAAAAGATAATAAATTTTTAATTAGGCTATTGTTTAAAGTAATAAAAACAACTAGTTATCTAAATCTTAGTTTTCTTAAATTAGATTTATTTTTTAAAAAAATACCCATAAGATATGTGTTCAAATAATATGTCATTAATTATTGCAGAAATAGCGCAAGCACATGATGGAAGTTTAGGAATGGTGCATTCATATATTGATGCTGTTGCAAAAACGGGTGTAAATGCAATAAAATTTCAAACACATATTTCGGAAGCAGAAAGCAGTATTTATGAACCATTTAGAGTAAAGTTTTCAAAACAAGATGCGACACGTTTTGATTATTGGAAACGAATGGAATTTGCCCTTGAACAATGGAAAGAAATCAAGCAACATTGTGATGAAGTTGGTTTAGAGTTTATGAGTTCCCCTTTTAGTAATGCAGCGGTAGATTTACTGGAAAAAGTAGGAGTAAAGAGATATAAAATTGGTTCGGGTGAAGTAAATAACTTTGTGTTATTAGAAAAAATTGCACAAACAGGAAAACCTGTGATTATTTCATCTGGGATGAGTTCTTTTGATGAATTAGATGCAACGGTTCATTTTCTAAAAGATAGACATGTATCATATTCAATTTTGCAATGTACAACGTCCTATCCAACAAATCCTAAACAGTATGGCTTGAATGTGATTTCTGAATTAAGAGAGAGATACAATGTTCCTGTAGGTTTTTCAGACCATTCTTCATCTATTGAGGCGGGCATTGCTGCAGTTACTTTAGGTGCTGAAATTATAGAATTTCATGTTGTTTTTGATAAAGAACAGTTTGGTCCAGATGCAAAATCATCTTTAACAATGGATGAAACAACACAATTAGTAAAAGCAATTAGAATTATTGAGCTGGCTCTAAAAAATCCTGTAGATAAAAATAAAAATAATCAGTTTTCAGAATTAAAGCAAATATTTGAAAAATCACTTGCGGTAAATAAAGATTTGAAAAAAGGACATATTTTAACTTTTTCCGATCTAGAAACTAAAAAACCAAAAGGCTATGGTATCTTAACCAGTGAATATCAAAAAGTAATAGGAAAACCATTGAAAAAGTCATTAAATAAATGGGATTTTTTAAACTTTGATGCTATAAATTTATAATATGTCGAAAAGAAAAATTTGTGTTGTAATTACTGCACGTCCATCATACAGTAGAATTAAATCAGCTTTAATTGCTATTAAAAACCATCCAAAGTTGGAATTGCAACTTGTGGTAGCGGGTTCCGCTTTGTTGGGGCGTTATGGAAATGCGGTAGATTATATTGAAAAAGATGGATTTGTTGTGGATGAAAAAGTTTTTATGGTCTTAGAAGGTGAAAACCCTACAGCTATGGCAAAAACTACAGGATTGGGTGTTATGGAACTTTCTAATGTGTTTTATAAATTACAACCTGATGCAGTTATAACTATTGCAGATAGATTTGAAACTATTTCAACTTCTATTGCTGCAGCTTATCAAAATATTCCTTTAATACATATTCAAGGAGGTGAAGTTACTGGAAATATTGATGAGAAAGTACGTCATGCGAATACAAAATTAGCAGACATTCATTTAGTAGCTTCAGAAGATGCAAAGGAGCGGGTTATTAAATTAGGTGAAAATCCTCAAATGGTTTTTAATACAGGTTGTCCATCTATTGATTTAGCGAAGGAAATAGTTGAAAGTCCAGATTTGGATTTTAATCCACTTGAGAAATATGGTGGCGTTGGAAATAGGGTTAATTGGGAAGAAGGATATATTGTAGTTATGCAGCATCCTGTAACAACAGAATATAATGCGGCTAGAAGAGATGTAACTACAACTTTAGAAGCTATTACAGAATTAAATATCCCTACGTTTTGGTTTTGGCCAAATGTGGATGCGGGTTCTGATGGGACATCCAATGGAATAAGATCGTTTCGTGAAATTAATAAACCAGAAAACATTCATTTTTTCAAAAACATGGAGCCACATGATTTTCTTCGTTTGCTAAAAAAATCTAAATGTTTAATAGGTAATTCAAGTGCAGGAATTAGAGAATGTGCTTATTTAGGTGTTCCTGTTGTGAATATTGGAACACGTCAAAATAGGCGTCAGAGAGGTGAAAATGTACTAGATGTAATGTACCATAAAGATGCTATTAAAGATGCCGTTCAGAATAGGATAAACATGAATAGTTTAAATTCAGAACATATATATGGGGATGGAGAAGCAGGAAAAAGAATTGCAGCTATTTTAGCAGAAGTGCCATTTCATTACCATAAGACAATTACGTATTAATGAATATACTTGGAATCATACCAGCAAGAGGAGGTTCAAAAGGCGTTCTTGGTAAAAATATTAAATTATTGGGAGAAAAACCGCTGATATGTTATACGATTGATGCAACAAAGGACTCTAAATTGTTAAATGAAGTAATTTTAAGTTCTGATGACGACGAAATTATGGCAGTTGCAAATGAATTAGGTTTAAAAATTCCTTTCAAGCGTCCTGATAATTTAGCAACTGATGAAAGTCCAACAATTGATACTGTCATTCATGCATTGGAGTATTATAAATCAAATGGAATTACATTTGATGCTGTTTGTTTGTTGCAAGTGACAAATCCTTTTAGAACAGGTAAGTTTATAGATGAAGCAATTACAAAGTTTCAAAACTCAAATACGGATTCATTGATTTCCGTTTTGGAGGTTCCTCACGAATACAATCCTCATTGGATATTTGAAGAAAACACAAATGGAAATTTAAAAATTAGTACAGGAGAAGAAAAAATTATTACTTGTAGACAAAATTTACCAACATCTTTTTATAGAGATGGGAGTATTTACATAGCAAAGGTGGAGGTCATTATGAAGCAAAGATCGTTATACGGGAAATCTATTTCTTATATTCTTGCTGATAAAGATAGGCACGTAAATATTGATACTATGAAAGATTGGAAAATTGCGGAAGAGCTAGTCGAAAAATTGAATGATTAATGTGTGGAATAGTGGGCATCATTGGTGAAAATCCATCTGAGAAAATAATAGAAAAAATGCTTTTATCACAAAAGCATCGAGGACCAGATTATACTGGTAAATTTATTTCTAATGGTGTAGCTTTAGGACATAATAGATTGTCTATTATAGATTTGTCAGAACAAGCAAACCAACCTTTTTATTCTAATGATAAGCAATATGTTCTTGTTTTTAATGGAGAAATATATAATTATTTAGAATTAAAAAATATATTAAAAGAAAACTATACTTTTAAAACAAGTTCAGATACAGAAGTATTATTAGCAGCTTATTTAAAATGGGGTAAAGATTGTTTATCTCAATTAAATGGCATGTTTTCTTTTGCTATTTGGAATGTAAAAACTCAAACGCTATTTGCTGCGAGAGATCGATTTGGAGTGAAGCCATTTTACTATCATTTAAAGAAAAATGAGTTTTGTTTTTCGTCTGAAATAAAAGCATTATTTGCAGCTGGAATTTCTAAAGTTTCAAATGAGCAAGTTTGGGCTTCTTATTTTGCTTATGGAAGTTATGGTTTGCCAGATCAAACTTTTTGGAAAAACATATGCCAATTACCAGGTGGACATTTTTTAGAATATAAGAATAATACCCTTTCAATTGAAAAATGGTATGTTTTTGAAGAAGAAATTAAAAAATATAAGAAAGAAGCATCATTTGAAGACGTAAAAGAAACCTATCGAGAACTTTTAGAAGATAGTATTCGGTTGCGTTTTAGGGCCGATGTTCCTGTTGGTTTCAATATAAGTGGAGGTTTAGATAGTTCTACGTTATTAGCTTTTGTAAATAAAATTCAGTCGTCTAAAAATATCAACGCTTATACTTTTTATACAAATGATGATAAGTATGATGAAATTTATTGGGTAGAGCAAATGATTTCAATGACTAAAAATCCTTTGAAAAAAGTATTGTTAGATATTGATAATGTGGAAGAATTAACTTTAAAAACATCCAGTTATCAAGATGAGCCTTACGGAGGAATTCCAACAATAGCTTATGGGGAAATTTTTAAACAAGCACGAAAAGATAGTGTTTTAGTATTACTTGATGGTCAGGGAATGGATGAGCAGTGGGCAGGTTATGATTATTATACAAAAGGAAATAATAGTGTAATTCAAGGTGTGTCAAAATCACCTTTCAGGAAAAATGTTTTAAGTGAGGATTTTTTAAAATTGGCAATAAAACCAAAATATCCAAAACCTTTTGAAAGCGAATTGTTAAATTTACAGTACCGGGATTTATTTTATACAAAAATTCCACGTGCTCTGCGATTTAATGATAGAGTTTCAATGGCTGCAAGTACAGAATTAAGAGAGCCATTTTTAGATTATAGATTGGTGGAATATGCGTTTACCCAACCTTTAGAATTTAAAATTAAAGATGGAATTCAAAAATATTTGCTACGTAGTTTAGTATCGGAGCATTTATCAGAGGAATTAAGTTATGCGCCTAAAAGGCCTTTACAAACCCCCCAAAGAGAATGGCTTAGGAATGAAATGAAAGAAATTATAACATTGCAGATAAGTGAAATTGAAACTTCAAAATATCAAAATTGGTTTGATATGTCAGCATTGAAGACAGAATGGAAAGACTATTTGGATGGGGATCAAGATTCAAGTTTTCATATATGGCAATTGTTAAGTATGAATTTATTAGTTTAATGATTGAGTAAGAATGAATAAAGTATTAGGTTTAGTAATTACAGATGGTGTTGGCTATAGGAATTTTGTGATGAGTCTTTTTTTAAAAGAGGCTTCACTAAAATTTGATAAGATTATTGTTTATTCAGGTTTACCAAAGGATTGTTATAATTTTAAATTGTTTTCTGAAAATATTGAAGTCAAAGAATTATCCGTCTTTACCGAGGGAAAAATCACTTGGTTTTTAAGAAAATTAAAAGAAGTTGCTCATATGTATTTGCATAGAAGCTATTATGGTATTAATGATAATTTACAAAGGGGGTATCCTAAAAATAATAGTCCGAGAAGTATTCTTATTAAAGTAGTTTATTTGATTGCCAGTGTTTTTAATTCTGAAAAAAAAATAAATTTATTTGAAAAATTTCAATTTTGGTCTTTTAGAAAACATACAGTAACGAAATCTTACCGAAAATTATTAAAGGAAGATAAACCAGATGTTTTATTATTCACACATCAAAGACCTCCATATTTAGCACCATTACTTTATGTTGCAAAGCAGCAAGAAATAGATACTTTTTCATTTATATTTAGTTGGGATAATTTAGCTTCAAAAGGAAGAATGTTAGGGTGTTTTGATAATTATTTAGTTTGGAGTGATTTAATGAAAAAAGAATTATTGCATTTTTATCCATTGATAAAACAAGAAAATGTCACAATTATAGGTACTCCTCAATTTGAACCTTACATTATGGATGAATATGTTATTGAACAGCAAAATTTCTTCAATAAGTTTGATTTGCACCCCCATAAGAAAATTATTTGTTATAGTTGTGCTGATGCGGATATTGGTGCAAATGATGCAATTCATATTAAATCAATTATAAAATATATTAAAAAGGAAAAAGATTTAAAATTGCAATTACTTGTAAGAACTTCACCTGCTGAAGATTGTGTTAGATTTGAATCCTTAAAAAAAGAATTTCCAGAAATAAAATGGAATGTACCGAAATGGATACTCACTAGAGATGATCATGTAGAATTATGGTCTCAAAGACTTCCTTCAATTGAAGATGTTATTGACTTAAAATCGGTATTAAATTATGCGGATGTTAATGTAAATATGTGTTCTACGATGAGTTTAGATTTCATGTTGTTTGATAAACCTGTAATTAATACAGTTTTTGGGAATGAAAAAAACGGTTTATATAATGATCAAAGATTTCTGAATTTTATTCATTATAAATATGTGATAGATAGTGAGGCTATTACTATTGCTATAAATGAAAAAGAATTACATGAGCAATTAAGTGAAAGTATTTCACGACCAGAATTAAGAAAAGAGAATAGGAAGAAATTAATTCATTTAGAAATTAGTAAACCATTAGTAGGAACAAGTAAAAGAATTGTAGAATCTTTAATAGGTATAAATTAATGAGTAAAAAAGTTGCAATTATATGTGAATATATATTATTTCCACAAAGAATAGGTGGAATGGATCGTTTTTATAAAGCGTATGATATTGCTATTAAAAAAAGTGGATTTGAACCAGTTTGGTTTTTTAAAAGTGCTATACCTTTTGAATTTTATAAAGAATTTGATATTAAAAGTGCAGAAGGTAGTAATTTGGAATCCTTTTTTTTGGATTACTGTGATTCTAATAATTTGTATTATGATATTGTAATTACTCATTTTTTAAAACCAATTTCATATTTCTTTAAGGAAGTTAAGAAAAGGAATAAGCCTTACATAATTAATGTAGATCATAACCCGAGACCTTTAGGGGGTTTCCCTTTAAAAAAGATAATTAAAAATAGAGCTAAAGGATTATTATATGGTAAATATGTGGATAAATTAGTTGGGGTTTCCAATTATACCAAAGAGCATATTCTTAATGATTTTGGATTTCAATTAAAGAATAAAACTATTTCAGTCTATAATGGTATTGATGTATCTTCTTGTGTTAAACAAGAACTTGATAGAGATGAAAATCCAATTAATTTTATTGTTGTTTCACATTTAAGAGAATCAAAAGGGATTCAGGATTTGCTAAATGCAATTTCTAAAATTGATTCAGGCCTATATTTAAATTTTAAAGTGGATATTTATGGAGATGGTCCATACAAGGAAGAACTTTTAAGATTACAAAGTGAAAACCAGTTAGAAAATGTAGTGAATTTTAAAGGAAATTCACCGAAGATTAATGAGTTATTACATAAGTACCATTATTTAATTCAACCGACTTATATGGAGTGTTTTAGTCTTTCTATTCTTGAAAGTTTAGCCTGTAATGTTCCTGTAATCACTACTACTGTAGGTGGTAATCCTGAAATTATTAAAGATGGGATTAATGGATATATATTTGAACCAAAAGATATAGGTAGGTTATCAGAAATTATTAAAAATATAATAACAGGCGAAATTGCAATAACGAATGAAGTTAATATAGAGATTGAAAAAGAATTTACTTTGGATAAAATGGTTAGGAAACATATAAAATTATTGACATGCATATAGCTTTTTTAACACCTGAATATCCACATGAAAAAACGAATCAAAGTGCTGGTTTAGGATCAAGCATGAAAAATTTGGCTATAGGGTTAGTTGAAAATGGTCATAAGGTATCCGTTTTTGTTTATGGTCAGAATAAAACGGAAATAATCAAAGTAAACAATATTACAATTTATAAAATAGCCTATAAAAAATATAAAATATTAAGTTGGTATTTTTACAGAAAAGATATTCAGAAATTTATTACTTCAGTAAGTGAAAAACAAAAAATAGACTTAATAGAAGCAGCTGATTGGACGGGAATAACTGCTTTTATGAAGTTTAAATTTCCAATACATATTCGTTTACATGGTTCTGATGGGTATTTCTGTAATTTGGAAGGAAGAAAGCAAAAATTTAAAAATTATTTCTTTGAAAAGAAGGCATTGTTATCTGCGGATTATATTTCTTCAGTTAGTGAATTTACAGCTAAAAAAAGTAGTGACATTTTTGGGCTAAAAAAGAGTATTACCATTATTTATAATGGTATTGATATTGAGCAGTTTTTAAAGTCAACGGAAACAATAGAAGTAAATACATTATTGTATTTTGGAACCATTATTCGTAAAAAAGGAGTTTTGGAATTAGCAGATATATTCAATTGTATTATAGAAAAACAACCAGAAGTAAAATTAACTTTGTTAGGGAAAAATGTTATAGATATTTTCGAAAATAAATCTACTTTATCATTATTTAAAAGTAAACTTTCAGAAAAAGCATTAAATAATGTAAGTTATATTTCTCATGTTCCTTATGATAAAGTAAAAACATATATTGCAAAGGCAAATGTAATTGTCTTACCAAGTTTTGCTGAAGCATTTCCAATGACTTGGTTAGAAGCTATGGCAATGGAAAAAGCATTGGTAACTTCCAATATTGGTTGGGCAAAAGAGTTGATGCTAAATGGAGAGACTGGGTATATTGAAAAACCAACAGAACATCAATTATACGCAGATAAAATTTTAGAACTATTAGCGGATACTATGAAAGCTCAAAAGTTTGGGGAAAATGCAAGAAAAAGAATTATAAATCAATTTTCTATAGAAAAAGTAGTGAATGAAAATATGGAGTTTTATCAATTAATTATTTACGAAAAATGAAAGAAAAAGCTATGATATCATTTGTTAGTCCAGTATATCTGAGTGAAAACTCTATCACTAAATTAGTTGAAGAGATTAAAAAGGTGATGGTTGAAATAAATAAGCCTTTTGAAATAATTTTAGTAGATGATAGAAGTCCCGATAACAGTTGGGAAGTTATGAAACAACTTTCCTTTGAATACCCTGAGGTGAAAAGTATAAGGTTGAGCAGGAATTTCGGACAACATCCTGCAATATTTGCTGGTTTATCTGAGGCCGTTGGGGATTGGGTGGTGGTTATAGATTGTGATTTACAGGATCAACCTAAAGAGGTTGTAAAATTATATAATAAAGCTAAAGAAGGGTTCGATATTGTTTTGGCAAAACGAAAAAACAGAAAAGATACTTTTTTTAAAAAAATGTCTTCTAAGTTGTTTTCAAAAGTTTTTAGTTTTTTTACGGATGCACAATATGATAATGAGATAGCTAATTTTGGTATTTATCATAAAAAAGTTATAAAATCAATTCTTGAAGTTTCAGATACAATAAAATTCTTCCCTTTGTTTGTGAATTTTGTAGGTTATAATTCCACAGCTGTAGTAGTAGAACACGCCGAAAGATTAGAAGGAACCACAAGTTATAGTTTGTCAAAATTAGTAAGTTTAGCGTTTAATACAATTATTTCATTTTCTAACAAACCTTTAAAGATTTTTGTAAAATTTGGTTTAGTAATTTCAATGTTATCATTTATATTTGGTTTATACAATATAATATTAGCATTTTTGGGGAAAATAGAAGTGATGGGGTATAGTTCTATTATTACTTCAATTTGGTTTTTGTCAGGAATAATTATTACTATAGTTGGAGTAACAGGTATTTATATCGGTAAAATATTTGACCAAGTAAAAGACAGACCTATTTTTATTATAGATGAAATAAAATGATGATTGAGCCTTTAGAATGGGATACTAATTTTTTTAGTAAAAAAATTGGACAAATTCAGTTTGATACTTTTAACAATGAAAATTTGGAGGATGAATGTTATGATTTACTATATGTAAAATCTAATGTGAATCAAATTTTTCAAATAAAAAACTATGAAGAGTCTTTTTCAGAAACAAAAGTCATTTACTCAAAAGGAATAATAGGTCAAAAGTCTATTGATGACCGGAATATATTTTCAGGATTTGAAATAGCTATAGATAAAAGTAAGATTTATGATTTGGCATATGAAAGTGGTAAGTTTAGTAGGTTTAATTTAGATAAAAAATTCACAAAATCAGAATTCACAAAATTATATCGAAAATGGGTGAATAATTCATTTGAGAGATTAAATGCAGATAATATATTAGTTTATATAAAAGATGAACATATATCTGGTTTTGTTACATACAAAATCACTGGTAATACCGCTGTAATTGGTTTGATTGGTGTCAATCAACTATGTCAGGGAAAAGGTATAGGTTCAAAGCTTATAAAAAGTGTTGAAAATATATTAAATAAAGAAAAAGTTATTGAATTAATAATTCCTACACAATTAAAAAACACACAAGCATGTAATTTTTATAATAAAATGGGATATAAAATAATTGATAAATTAATAGTTAAACATTTTTGGAGAATATGATTCCATTTAACAAACCTTTTCTAACAGGAAAGGAAACTTTTTATATTGAAGAAGCTGTAAAATCTGGAAAAATTTCAGGGAATGGAATGTTTACGAAAAAATGTCAGTCTTTTTTTGAAAATAAATATGGTTTTAAAAAAGTTTTATTGACAACTTCTTGTACAGATGCTTTAGAAATGTGCGCAATTTTAGCAAATATAGAACCAGGAGATGAGGTGATTATTCCTAGCTTTACATTTGTTTCTACGGCGTTAGCTTTTATACGTCAAGGTGCAACTATTGTTTTTGCAGATTCTTATCCGAATAATCCAAATATGGATGTTACCAAAATAGAAGAATTAATAACTAAAAAAACCAAAGCGATTGTTCCAGTTCATTATGCAGGTGTAGCTTGTGATATGGATCAAATAATGATGCTTGCGGATATATATAATTTAATTGTAATAGAGGATGCGGCACAAGCAATTCACTCCTATTATAAAGGGAAACCTCTCGGGTCAATTGGACATATGGGGGCTTTTTCATTTCATGAGACAAAAAACATTATTTCAGGAGAAGGAGGAATGCTAACTATAAATGATACACAGTATTTGAAAAGAGCAGAAATAATTTGGGAGAAAGGTACAGATAGAGCTGCATTTTTTAGAGGGGAAGTAAATAAATACGGTTGGGTAGATACAGGTTCTTCATTTTTGCCTTCAGAAATAACTGCAGCTTTTTTATGGGCACAAATTGAAAATTTGGATATTATTCAGAAACAAAGAATAAGTCATTGGAATAAGTATTATAAATCATTAAAGGACTGGGCATTTAAAAATGATATTGATATTTTGAATATTCCAGATTATGCTATGAATAATGCACATATGTTTTATTTAGTTTGTTCTTCCAATTCTCAGCGATCATCACTAATTTCTCATTTAATAAAAGAAGGCGTTCTAGCTGTATTTCATTATATAAGTTTGCATTCTAGTCCATATTACTTGAAGAAGTATAATGGCTTAGAATTAGTAAATAGTGATAAGTTTACTGACAGATTACTTCGATTACCAATGTACGTTGAATTAGATATAGACGAAGTAGTTAGTTGTATACTTACTTTTAATAAAGATTATTCATTAAATGAAAAATAGATTAATAATTTACTACACCATAGTCTATGTGTTAGTTGCTTTTTTTGCTTTAAATTTAAATTATATTGAAGGTGATGATGCGTCTACTATAATATATCATGCATTAGGAAGAGATGTAAATATTCAACCTTACTATTCTACTTACCATTCTATGTTTGACACATTTTTAAGATGGATTAAAACAGAGAATGAATACTATTTGAGAATTATATCCATAGGAACTTCTTTTGTTTTTAGTTATATTTCTTTATTAGCATTAGGTTCTTTACTTTTTATTAAATCAAAAAAGATAAGTAATGCTTTATTATTTGTTTTATACTTACTACCTTTTATTATTCCTGAGATTTTATTTAGTAGTTTATTAATTAATCCAACAAATATTTCATTTACATTTTTATTGATTTCTCATATATTATTTATTAAGTATGCGAATGCGAAAGGATTTAAATTCTTAATTTTCTCAATAATTTTGTTTGGATTTGGTGTAAGTTTTAGATGGATTAATGCTTTTTATTTATTTGTTATTTTTGGTGATTTTATTCTAAGAGAAGATTCAAAGGTTAAAGATTTAATTTCTTTTGCTAGAATAAAAAAGAGTTTAATTATTTCTCCTTTTTTTATCATATCAGTAATTCTATTTATTCAACTTTCAGGTTTCTCCATATTGGATATTTATAAGACGTATAGTTCTGGAGGTGCCTATATTGAAGATAAAGAGATGTCTTATTTGGCATTGGGATCAACAGCCCTTTCTTTTTTTACACCTTCATTTATAATTCTGCTTATTTTGGGGTTTGTTTATTGTTTAAAACAGCAAAATTATAGAAGTATAGTTTGGTTAATGATTGCAATAATACCTTATTTTATTATTGGATTTTTTCCTAGCTATAAATACATGATTAATATAATACCGATTCTCGTTATATTATTAATTAAAGGAGCGTCTATTTCCAATAATAAGTACTTTAAAATAAGTTTGATTTTTTTAATTTTTATTGTTTGGATCCTTGGAGTTAAAATAGATTCAAATTCGGCATGGGGTCCAGGATTTGAAATGAATAGAACAGATAATGTGAAAATAAAAAATGATAATTTCAATCCAGATAAATCAATAAAAATTAAAAAAATAACTCTAATTATTGGTTCAGGTATGGCAATGCCTACATTAGAAGGTCCAAGGCCTTTATTTGGTTATAGTTATGTGTTTTTTAATAAATGGTATTCATTTGTGAAAAGTCATAATGAAGAACGAAATGAAGTTGTGCTATTGGCAAGGGAAAATAATTATAAAATTTTGCAAGATGTGAAGCATTCATTTATTTATTCAAAACTATTAGAATTTGATTATAAGACTGGTGATTCGGTTGATAAAATAGTTGAAAATATATATGAAAGAGAATTTAGAAATGAAAAGGATTCTATTATAATAAATGTGTTTTTATCTAAAAATGATTTGCTAAATAGGCCTAAGATGAATAATTATCTTTCTAAGAATAAAAACGTAATTATATATTCAAGTTATTCTAATATTATCTCTAAAATTAAAATAAACTATCAAGAAAAGTTTGATCAAAAAGGAAATTTTTGGGGTATCTTGTCAGAATAGCCTAAAAATATTATATTTATTTTTTTTATTTAGAATAATTAGCAACAGTTTGATGAAAGGCTAAAATTTCAGATGGAAATAGTATTATTAAAAAATCAGCTTTTACAAGAAATAATAGTAAGTGAAAATATTAAATTTTGTCAATTAATTATTATAGAAAAATGATTGTAATTTTTCACAAAAAAAATAGAACTAAATCTGTTTTTGATTATGAAAATAATCAAGAATTAAAAATTGAATCAAATAAATTGGTAACAACATTTTTTAGTTTAGCTAATGCTTATTCAGATAGATTAATAGTTTGGTGTCATGTGGATTTAAAACATAATTTAAATATTGAAGAATTTGGTGAAATTTTTCACAACCAATTAATTATGTGTTCTTTTGAAACTTCAGATAAGCATTATATGGATAGTTCTATTGGTTATGTGGAAGCGTCACCATTTATTAATGTAAATAAAAGCTGTAAATATCCAACATGGTTAATGTCATCAGATATTGGTGGAATGTATAGTAAGGTAATTAACCGTTTTAAAAATGATTTATCATTTGCCAGTAATTTGGACTTAGTATTGAATTATATTTCTAAAAAGGGAATGCCCAATGGGTTGCTTTGTTATTCAAATCCTAGATTGCTGAACATGGAAAAGGTAATTGATAAAAAGAGTATTAAAAAAAGTGATTTAATTACTTTTATAAAATCGAATTATAAACATAGATGGGTTTATATTTATTTGTTTAATAATTTCATCTATCAAAAAAAAATTCTTGCTCTACCATTTTTTATATCAATTTTAGGTGAAAAAATAAGGATCCACCAATTAAAACTTGATACAGTTCAAATACCAAACCAGATTTTTAATGAAAAAAGTGTGGATGTACTAATTCCAACATTAGGTAGAAAAAAAGAGCTTTTGGATGTTTTAAAAGATTTGAATAATCAAACAGTTTTACCTAAAAATGTAATTATTGTAGAACAAAATTCTGAAGAGGGTAGTATCTCGGAATTAGATTATTTAAATGGAAATTGGAATTTTATTATAAAACATCATTTTACCCACCAATTGGGAGCTTGTAATGCAAGGAATATTGGATTGTCATTAATAGAATCAGATTTTGTTTTTTTTGCTGATGATGATATTCGTTTTAGTGAAAAATTGATTGAAGAATCGTTAGTATATATGTATTATTATAATGCGGATGCTATTACATTAAATTGCTTACAAGAAAATGAAGTAGAATTGCATAATAGAGTTCATCAATGGCCAACTTTTGGTACAAATGCTTCTATATCAAAAACTAAATATCTTGATAAAATAAGGTTCCGTATGGCATATGAATTTGGCTATGGAGAAGATTCCGATTTTGGTATGCAATTACGTAATCAGGGTTGTGATATACTTTATGTGCCATTTGTAAAAATGTTACATTTAAAAGCTCCAATTGGAGGTTTCCGATTTAAAATTACGAAAGAATGGGGAAATGATGAAATTCAGCCAAAACCAGCACCGACTGTAATGGTATATAAATTAAAGCATAATACAAAAGAACAGTTACAATCCTATAAAACTACTTTGTTTACAAAATTTTATAGAAGGCAACTCATAAATAATCCATTGAAATATTATAAAACATTTCAAAAATCATGGAATCAAAGTATTTACTGGGCGAATTATTTGATTAAAAAAGATTCTGATGAAGTTTAGTTTAATTATTTGCACATATTTGAGACCAGAAGTTATAGTTAAGTTATTGAATTCAGTTGCTATTCAGACTTTGTGTCCAAATGAAATACTAATTGTAGACGGCTCAACTGATAATAAAACAAAAGATATTTTAGAAAAATATAATTTTAATAATCTAATATATTATAAAGTTTCGAGTAAGGACAGAGGCTTAACAAAGCAACGGAATTTTGGAATAAAAAAAATGTCAATTGAAAGTGAAGTTGTTTGTTTTTTAGATGATGATATTATTCTAGAAAAGGATTATTTTGAACAACTTCTCAAAACGTACACTATTTTTCCTGAAGCCTTGGGTGTTGGAGGTTATATTATCGATGAAACTAAAAGTGAATTTGTTGGAGATAATTACCAACCCAAAATAGGTGACTATTTTTTTGATGGTTGGAAAAGAAAAGACGGAAGCCGGTTTATTCTTCGAAAAAAATTTGGTTTAGATAGTGATTGTCCACCAGGATATTCAACTTTATATTCACATGGTCGAAGCATTGGTTTCTTGCCGCCAAGCGGAAAAACGTATCCCGTTGAAATGCTAATGGGAGGTGTTTCATCTTTTAGAAAAAAGGTTTTTAATACGTTGCAATTTTCTACCTATTTTGAAGGTTATGGTCTGTATGAAGATGCCGATTTTTCATTGCGGGTTGCCAAAATCGGAAAATTATATGTAAACACTTCTGCTAAATTAAGCCATTACCACAACCCTTCGGGTAGGCCCAATCAATACAAATATGGCAAAATGGTGGTGCGTAATGGCTATTATGTATGGAGGGTAAAAAATCCAAAACCAAATTTCAATGCCAAATGTAAATGGCACTCAATTACTTTATTGTTAACGGCCATCAGATTTACCAATACCTTTACCACAAACAAACCAAAGGAAGCTTTCACCGAAGCCTTGGGTAGAAAAATAGGATGGTTAAGCTTGTTTTGGAATGCACCGAAATAGGTTCATTGTGACTGATAGTTTTTTGAAAAAGTATGAATTTGATAGTAATGACCTAAAGCCCTCATTTTGAATCAAGAAATCTATTTTATTTAAAAGCTCAGAAAGACTTCTAAATACTAAGAATTCGAAGCTAACTACTCAAACCTGTAAGAAACCGTCCTATGATTTTTTTTGTTGTAAAATATTGAAATTTTTAGCGTTGGCTGATGGAGCTAATCCAAAGAGCGCAGCGGTCTGGATGATGGGGACAAAAAATTCAATTTAATTTAGAGAAAAAGGTCATCAGACTAGCGTTTTTTGTTTCTTTTTCATCAATGGAAAAAGAAAAGATAGATCGATAGAGGTCACAATCATTAATAATGAATGCCATCCACAATCCAAAATTCAACATAGATATCGCCAACCAAAAATAACTTATGAGCAACCGGCATTTTTAGCGATTAGGCTGGCCAATGACGTTTAGATACAAATAACTCAAAACTAAAAGAACCCGTCCTATGATTTTTTTTGTTGTAAAATATTGAAATTTTTAGAGTTGGCTGATGGAGCTAATCCAAAGAGCGCAGCGGTCTGGATGCTCGGGACAAAAAATTTAATTTAATTTAGAGAAAAAGGTCATCAGACTAGCGTTTTTTGTTTCTTTTTCATCCATGGAAAAAGAAAAGATAGTACCATTGAGGCATTGAAATAGGCCACGAATCAAACTTATGTTCGCTGGTACAATAGATTGCCTCAGCTTTTTCGAAAGCTTCACAATGACGTTTAGATACAAAAAACTCAAAACTAAAAGAACACGTCCTATGATTTTTTTCGTTGTAGAATATTTAATTTTTTAGCGTTGGCTGATGGAGCTAATCCAAAGAGCGCAGCGGCCTGGATACTGGGGGTCAAAAAAATCAATTTATTTTACAGAAAAAGAGCATCAGATTAGATTTTTTGTTTCTTTTTTGGGTGATGGAAAAAAGAAAAGGTCCTCAGATTTTTCTAAAATAATATCCAAACATGCAGTCGGTGAAGCAAAATCGCTCTCCG
>Ga0102855_1000281_pt1 | contig 18382 bp, 17 predicted proteins | sample Colrivmet1370B02_FD_78450 | JGI IMG/M metagenome (GOLD analysis project Ga0102855, IMG submission 78450) | Estuarine microbial communities from the Columbia River estuary - metaG 1370B-02 | ecosystem: Environmental > Aquatic > Marine > Intertidal zone > Estuary | place: USA: Columbia River...
AAGATTTTTCGGTAATGTTGTAGCCATTGAAATTCCTAATATTGATTACCTTTTCAATCATTTGATAGGGGGCCCCTTACGAATACCACTGTTTGGAAGGGTACGGTTGTGGCTGTATACGACTACAACCGTCCCCCTTGTGTACAGATACTGTCGTTTACTGTTGTGAGCGAGGTCAGCAGAACCTTCGTGAAAGAACCACGTAAACACGGGCGTCTTTGGAGCCCGTAAAACACGTCGCTTTACCTCATCCAAATACTTTTCAGATTTCATTTTTAAATGTTAAATTCAGCGAGTCTTTGCCGCCTTTGCGTAGTATGGAATCATCAAACACCCGAGGATGGCTGTAGAGAAATGCAGCACTGTAGTCAAAACATAGGCATCTCCAGTTGGAAGATCTCGGTTGGTGATTGGGAGCGTCATAACCGTAGCCATTCCAAGAGCCAGAACTGTGAATATAATGCCAGATATTTCACTCCACCTTTCCTCAATCTTCGTCCAAACGACAGTCCCCATCATTCCCGGAACGATTCCTCCACCGACGATGGTAGCTATTGCAAAGACTGGAAGGGGTATATCGCCTCCACTTCGACTTAGGGGGGTGGTATCGTAACCAATGGCTATCATGACCCCTAAAATCAAGAGGTTGAGGCCTCCCATGGCCCCTGATGCTTTCATCCCACTGCGAGTGTGCTTTTTCCAGTCCATGACTTAAGCAAAGTAGTGCCGATGATAAAAAGGGTAGTTACAACCATTGAACCAATCAAAGTTTACCGTTGTAGATTAGAAACCCAATTCCAAAAGCGATGACGGTTGTAAACAGCAACGAGGCACCGATGATTCCTCCCACAAAGCCAAATACGGTCTTGAGAATTGTGATGATTTTGTCACCAAAAGCAACGTCGATGTTTGGAAGATGGACATTTGTTGATTGGTCGACATGGGTGTTTTGGGTTGTATTGTGTACATCTCCAACATGCACATCGCCCGTAACTGCTGAATCTTGAATCATTGGCGTTGAATCAGACATAGTATGACCTCACGTTCAACACTTATAGATTCGAGTTTGTTTGAAACTGGTGTTTCAATGCGGCGCTAAGGGTTTCAAGCCATCGAACGAGGAGCTGCGGCGTTCACTTCCGGTGAAACACCTGCTTCGTATCGAGCGAAGTTCTCGTTGAACATTGCAGCGAGTTTGTCCGCAGTTGCATCGTATTGAGCAGCATCAGTCCATGTGTTGCGGGGTTGAAGAACATCTTCAGGGACGTTTGGACACTCGACAGGTACCTCGAAACCAAACCGTGGGTCGAGCACGAATTCTACGTTGTCTAAATTCCCGTCCATTGCTGCGTTCAGCATAGCGCGTGTGTATCGAATCTTCATCCGGTTTCCAACTCCGTACGCTCCGCCGGACCAGCCGGTGTTGATGAGCCATGCTTTTGCGCCGTGTTCAGCCATCTTGCCGGAGAGAAGGTCTGCGTATACCCCAGGGTGCATTGGCATGAACGGTTCGCCAAAGCAAGCCGAGAACGTTGCTTGAGGTTCTTTGACTCCTATTTCAGTTCCTGCAACTTTAGCAGTGTATCCGGAAATAAAGTGGTAGGCTGCTTGGGCAGGTGTAAGGCGGGAGATTGGAGGGAGAACGCCGAAAGCGTCGCAGGTCAAGAAAATGACATTTTGCGGGTGACCGCCTTTCGAATCAAGGGTTCTGTTTTCTATGAATTCAATTGGATAAGAGCCGCGGGTGTTCTGGGTCTTGCTGACATCAGCGAAGTCAGGTACTCCACCCTCGTCCATGACGATGTTTTCAAGAACGGTTCCGAACTTTCGAGTTGTTCCAAAAATTTCCGGCTCGTCTTCTTCGGATAAGTCGATGAGTTTAGCGTAGCATCCACCTTCGAAGTTGAAGACGCCGTTCGCGCCCCAACCGTGCTCATCGTCACCGATGAGCGCTCGATTTGGATCGGCTGAAAGCGTGGTCTTTCCGGTTCCAGAAAGTCCGAAAAAGATAGCGGTGTTCTCGCCAGTGGTGTTTGCTGAGCAGTGCATTGGCAGGATACCTTTCTTCGGAAGGATGAGGTTCATGACTGAGAAAATCGACTTCTTGATTTCTCCAGCATAGCGTGTGCCACCGATGATTACTTCCTTGGCTTGATAATTTACAATCACAAAACAATGGGAGTTGAGGCCGTCTTGTTCAGCATCAGCTTCAAAGTGCGGAGCATGCATAACAGTGAACTCTGGTGAATGAGAAGCAAGCCGTTCTGCGTCTGGGCGAATGAACATGTTTCGCGCAAATGCATTATGCCAAGCGTTTTGATTGATGACGCGGATTGGTAGGGCTTCACTGAAGTCAGCACCGCAATACAAGTCTTGGACAAACAGTGTGTCTTGCGCAGAAAGGTATTCGACAACCTTTGCACGCATTTTTGTGAAGGTATCGAGGTCCGTTGATACATTGACGTCGCCCCAATTGATGTCTTCGGATGTCGTTGCTTCATCGACGATGAACTTGTCATTAGGTGACCGGCCAGTTCGCTCACCCGTCTCGGTAACGAGGGCTCGGTGGGCACTGAACATTCCTTCTTTTCGAGCCACAGCCAACTCAATGAGTGTTGCAGCATCTTGGTTCCAGTAGACATCCCCAGAGGGAGTAATTCCGTGCGCGTTTAGGTCTCCGGTCGGAGTCCCATGGGTGGCCGCCATGCCACCTCCTTCCGCGGGACCTCTTTGTCCCTTTTGGCTGACGAGTTTCTCATAAGGTGGGTTTATCGAGTAAAAAACGAGGTATTGCGCCTCAGCGTAGATTTCTACGGTGTTTTTACAACACCCCCCCAAATCCCCGCCCGAAATCTCAATCGGCGAAAGCATTGAAGAGGACTTCTTGGAAGTACCATCCATGACTGATGAGACGAAGGGGCGCCGCTCAACACCGGCTTCTTCGTCACCGCTCGACGAGGTGGCTCGAAAACGAGACTTCCGGCGCGCTCAAGGCATTGATATCCATTCGTTCATGGTCGATGCGGAGCCAGATGAACCTCCGCAACCAGAAAAAGCAGAAGTTATTGTGGAAGATATTGCAGTCGGTGAGATTTCACCACTCTTCACCTCCGGTGGCGAAGAGTCGACTGTTGCTGGAGCAGTTCAACGGGATGGTACCGTGGAAAAAGCGCCAGAAATGGACAGTGTAACCGACATTGCTGTGCACGGCGAGAAGCGCTTGAGTCTCGGACTTTTGGTCGCTATGGTCTTTATTTGGTCGGCCATTGGCGCTATTGTTGGAACCGTCCTGCCAGAACTTCTCAGCGGCGCTGGCTTGCTTTTCATGGGCGTCTTAGGGTTGTACCTTGGAGAACGTTGGATTCCAAATCCAAACATGAGACTTCTTGGCGTAACCTGGGTCATTATTTCGATGAAGTTATTCTATGGCCTCGCTCTTGATGCATGGCATTGGGGATGGTTTGATGCATCACCTTTTGGAGCAAGTGAGACGCTTGGCATCAGCCTTATCGGCGTCGTTTCGATGAACGTGTATATTGCGCAACGTCACAATGAGGATGCTATTGCTGCCCAAGCAACGCTCATACTTCTGTTGGTAGGAAGCGCTGCAGGTGCGCTGTACGGCGAGGTTGGTATCGCCAGCATGATTGCCCTGGGCACGCTTTTGATGCACGGTTTGGCCGTGTACCGGAAATCGGGGAACCTTGCAAGTCTTGGAATTGCATCTTCGTATCTTTGGGTTGGAGTCCATGCTCTTTCAAACAATTGGGAATTGTTCGGACTTGAACTCGTATCATTTGATGACGAATTACTGCTCTTTTTGCTCATGGCTTTTGTCACGGCCACAAATGCAACCATTGCAGCGGTATTCGTTCGAGCTGAGAATTGGTTTTCAAAGGCGTTTGAAGGCGTGGGCCTCGGTAACCCTTCACTGTGGGCAGTGTCTGTAGGACTGGGCATGATTGGTGCCCTGTTGGCTATTGCCGCTTATCGCTTGGAAACTGGATATGCGCTTGCCCAACTGGCGTTGTTGATTGGGGCTTTTTCCGGCTCGTACCTCGTCGTTCGCGGCGTCCGGTTTCAAGACATTGCGCCCTTTTTGGTGGTGCCTGCGCCGTTCCTTTTAGTCGGACTTGCAGTTTACAGTTCTGGAATATTTACTGCGTCTCTTCCACTTGGGTTGGATGGATACAGCGTGTATGCTGCACTCACTTCGCTGTTCACTGCCTTGGCCTTACTTCGAAACCAAACGGCCGTATCGGACCACGTTATTTGGTTGGGCGGAGTAGCCATCGTAGGATTACTTACCCTTCTCATCCCTGCTGGTGAGTTGAATAACGGCGCCCGAATTCTTTTGATCACACAGGCCATCATTTGGCTTGGATTATCTGGCTTGGCCGTCCTCCGTTCTTCACCTTCTATTGCTGGAACCGCAGTCATCGGGCCGTGGATATGGCTTCTGTTCTTTGCCACGGACGCCGACTCACGGCTCATTTCGATTGACCTCTTACCGATTGTTATCGATGAATTTGATCTTTTCCTCTGGATGAGCCTTCTTGTTGTGCAGCAAATTTGGGTCAACATCCGTCACGGCGAAGTTGGACTGAATCTTGCATCGCGGCTTGTCGGTTTTTCAGAAATTGGAGCGCGATTACGTGATTCAGGATTTGCAAAACTTTGGAATCTAAGTTTCCTCCTCACTCTGATTGTTACATGGGCCGTCACCCGCCCAGGTGCTTTGCCAATATACGGACTTCTTGGCGTACTGGGGGGGCTTCTTATTGGCCATTCATTGATGGTGTTCTTCGACCGACACCGAGGAAAACCGCAGTCGTTGATGGGGGTTTGGGGTATTTTCGCAATCTTGTTTTCGTGGAACTTTGGGCAATCAGCGGTATGGGCTCTTTCTTTAGTCGCCTCTTGTGCTGTGATGCTCAAGGCATCGGAACAAAGCCGTGAACGCGGGGCATCCGACTTTGAATTGGAAAAAATGGAAGCGCTGCCCGGAAAACTCCTCACCATGATGATGGGTTTCCTCACCGTGTTTTTCATCATGATCGCATTGAACCCGCTGACCACAATCCCGTTGACTGGTTCCGAGTACATGTTTGACCAGGAAACCAACCTGCTTGTCTTGATGGTTGTAGGCTTGGTGTCTTTGGCCCTGTACTTGGTTCGAGCTGCCACTTTAGAGAAGCTGTTACCACCGGCAGTAACGGCTGTAGGACTTATTCTTTCGATGGCTCTTGCCGGTAGGTCTATCGCTGTTGAATCCGTTGTTTTGGTTTCACTTGTTGCCTTTGTAATGTCGGGAGCATATCTTGCAATCCAAGGCGAGTTCCGTTCAGGTATACGTGCGCTGACCAAGAAAGAAAACAGAGTCCAACGCTTGAAAGAGAAGCAAGATCGGATTCAATCCTTCCTTGACTCCACCGGCATGGAGGGCACCGAAGTTGTACAACTTGGCAACCGATTTGCAGAAGGTGAAACGACAGAAACTCCTCAAAGCAATTTGCGCCTCATCGATTCTGAATTACTGAACTTGGCTGAAAAACAAAGAAAGCGCCAAAAAAGGTCTGGCTCAACCGGAGAAATGGACCTTTATGTGGGTGACATCCACCACCAACCTACGATTGTTCTGCTCTTTTTGGGTACAACAATACTCGCAACCACCTACCTTTCATTCACCACCGGAGCCACTCTTATCGCCCTTATGTTCAGCGTACTGATTTCCGTTCTCTTTGTTGGCCTCTCCCGCCTCCGAGCCAATCAAATCGGTTTGCGGTTGCCCGATATCCTCGGCATCGAGGCACCAATTGCTCTTGCCATGCTGGGCTTGGTCATGGTCCACATCGCAGGCCGAGCCTCCAATTCCGTTGTAGAACTCGAAGATTCGACTCATCTCGCTGTTTTCTTCGGAGGGTTAGTGTCGTTAGCAGGGCTTGGACTTCTTGGACGAAACGACCTCGGCTATCGAATTCCGAATGCATTGGAAGGCATCGTTTACCTTGCAGCATTGGATCGAGCAGTGTGTGTTATTGTTGGAGGAGAGGTGCCGACTCCATTCAATCTGGACCCGTTTATTTCAGATTATTCGATTGCCACTTGGACTGCACCGTTTTTGTTGATTGAAGTACTTTTAATCGGTGCTGTGTTTGCCTTCGATTGGGTTGAAGGTAAGCGAATTCACCACAACATGGACGACCACCGGGGGGCGGCAGGACGCTCCGCTTGGATTCTCTTTGTCGCTATGATTTCTTTTGGGCCAGCAGCCTTTGCTGCACTTATTGTGGGGGCACGACGCGGCGTTTGGTGGTCACAGCCAGCAGTTGTGCTCAGTGCTTGGCTCTTAGCGCCATTGGCTTATGTTGCTACCAGCGCTTGGCTTTCCGACTTTGCAGCTTTGCCTCAACTCACGATGGTTACCACAGCACAGGGCATACTCACCATCGCCTTTGTAGCATGGACGGTGGAGAAGCGGCAGGGGCTATGGTTACCAGCAGGGCTGTGGGCCATGCATATCCTGTTGATTGGTTCGGGCTTTGGATACGGGAACTTACTCATCACCGTTCTTCTTATCTTGGCATCTTCAACGACTTCTTGGGTGTCCGGCATCCTCACGTTGCGCAAATCCTGGCGTATCATCGGGGCACTGGATTTGGTGCTGGCATGGATTGTTGCCTCAGTTGTTATCATTCAAGGGGCTGCAGTTGAAGTCTTACTGGCTATACTGGTCGCCTCCGCCATTCTCCTCGGACTTGTGACGTTCTTGAGCCAAACTTACGAAGGCGAGATGGCAAAAGAGTGATTGAATGATGGTTTCTCTGACGGGGAAAGCAGTAAATACTCGTCGCTGGAGGTGGTACCATGAGCCAACTCTTTGAAATGGATAACTACGTCATCAGAACCAAACTCCTCAGAATTTTCGGTGGTGCGTTTTACTTCGAAGATTTGGAGGGTAACGTCGTCGCTTACTCAAAGCAAAAGCGCTTCAAATTGAAGGAAGACATCGTCTTGTATACCGACGAATCTTGCACAGTTCCATTGGTACAAATCAAGGCCCGCTCCGTGTTTGACATTGCCACTACTTACGACATCTTTAGCCCAAAAGACGGCACAAACCTCGGTTCTGCTAAGCGTCAAGCACTGATGTCCATCCTCAAAGATTCTTGGGTCATCAACGACCCTGCTGGCAATCCTTATGCAACCTTTGTTGAAGACAGCATTGCCATTCTACGTCGTTTCATCCCCTTCATTCCAGCAAAGTACCATTTTGAAGTTGCTGGACAGCCAGAAATTCTCATGCAACAGCGGTTCAACCCTCTGATTAAGAGAACGCAGGTATCAATCCCCCCTGGTCACCCATTGGACCGCCGAGTTATCGCTGCAGTGGCGTTGTTGAGTTCTGCAATCGAAGGCCGACAAGGATGATCATCGCATTGCTTCAGCAAGATGCCGAGTAAGTATCGGAATAATTCCGGACACCTTCTCATGCTCCATTCCAGCTTCAAGTCGCAGGGAGACGCTTATCTTGGCTTGAGTTCCACTGTTACGGATTCCAAGCGACAGTAACTGGTCATCGATACGTGCTTCGATAAGCATGAGATTTGCTTCACCTTCGAGTCTTTTCCTCTGCCATTGTGTTACTTTGCCGCAGGATTCAAAGTGAATCTTGGCTAAGTTTTCGACTTCGTCTGAAAGTTGATTCATTCCGTCCCAAAGGGAACGGTTGACCTTTTTCACCGATTCACGTTGCTTCCATCCACGGTTCATAAGTGATTTTTCATCGGCAACGCTGCGCGCTAAGAGGTATGAAATCAGCGTACCAGCGCCATCACCAACCAGGCTCCAACTGCCGCTTGAATGGGGGTGGGGCGAAGGCAATACAGCGTGTCCAGAATCCTCGACTCCAATCATCGCAGGCATGTTATCCGTCTCAGAAAGATGTTCACGCAACGCATGAGAGAGCCAACGGTCGCCGACTGCCGTCTCAATCGTGTTCGTTGTGGGCGATAGGCGGCTCATCGAAGAAAGAAGCGCTAAATCGGATTCAATACTTGCCGCAACAATCCACGTTGGGCTTTGGCGATGACCTGCCACTGCCACGGTATCGGCCATAGCGTCCCCGTCGATTATTTTGTATCCATCTTCAGTCGCTTCAACGATTAAACAACGGTCTCCATCTCCATCGAGTGCAGCACCTACAATCGTCCCAGATGCAGCGGGCTTGAGTTGTTTCAGCAAAAGGTGTTCAGACTGGGCTGCTTGTTCAAAGGTCCATGATGCAGTTGGTGAGAAATCTCCGGCCCCACAGTCACGGTTTAACTCTAAAGCAGCGTGGCTGATTTCTTTCGATTTAATTCCGTTTTTCGAAAGCCATTCTGCCAACCATGTGCTTCCTGCCCCCTTTGAGCAATCGAGCAGCAAAGGTTGGCGGATAAAGGGGCAAGCAACCTCATCAATTCCAAACAAACTTTGGAGCAGGGTAAATCGAGTTGATAGCCATTCAGGATGGTGTTTAATGGCCCAGTTTTCAGCGGTTTTCTTGTTTGGACGAGAGAGTTCTTGAATGTCTATTTGGTCAACTTCACGTTCTTCTTCACTCAGGGCGTAAGCAATTGAGGAAATCTCGTCTTCCAGTGCTGGAGATGTCTTGAAGCCGTCTGAGTCAAAAACCTTGATTCCAGAATCCGTAGCAGGATTATGGCTTGCAGTCATCATGCAACCCATGCGGGCTTTGTGCCACAAAACAGCATAATGCAACGCCGGAGTCGCACACACGCCAATATGCGTCACCGTGCAACCTGCTAACCGCAATCCCAACGTGATACCCTCGACCAAGTCTTTGTTCCCCGGACGTTGGTCCCATCCGATGACGACGTGATCTCCTTCACCTGGGAGCGTGTCGATGAGATGGCCCAAAGCTTCACCAACAAGACGCATGAGGGTTGGACACACATTTCTCACTTCATGCAGGGCGGCTAATGCTGCTTTTTCGTTTGGAGCAGCAGGAGCGATTTTCCCGCGAATACCGTCGGTGCCGAACAAACGCTGAACCATCGTCTCACCTGTGTTGAGAATTTGCAGGAAAGACTCCAGTAACCGTGGTATTAGGATGAACCTGTGAACCGCAACCGAGCACAACCCCGGGATTCGTGACGCTGTTGCATCCAAGTTGACATTGCTCACCGAGGATGGCCCCGAACTTTCTCAAACCGCTTCCAATGCGTTGCCCGTCAATGCGAAGGTGCACTTCTCCACCGTCGTTTCGAAGATTACTGATTTTTGTTCCGGCTCCAAGGTTTACTCCTGAGCCAAGCATTGAATCTCCAACGTAATTGAAATGCGGCGCTTTAGCACCTGGAAGAAGAACCGAATGTTTGGTTTCTGAAGCATGGCCAACCACCGCATTGGCGCAAATCCATGAAAATTGTCGAACGTATGCTGTATGCCGTATTTCGGCATTCGGCCCGACATAACATGGGCCAATAAGGTGTGAGCCCGGCTCAATTCGTGCATTCTGTTCGACGATGACTGGCCCTTCAGATTCATCGATTGTAGCCCCTGAGAGCGTTGGATCTTGAGGAGAAGCCTCGTATGCGTTGACAAGCTCAATCAACTGCGCCTTCAATCCGTTCGGATGGTCGGGCTGTAAAAAGGAAAAGACTGGTTCTGATGTTGGAAGGCTTGGGTAGGCGCCTTCAGATGGAGAATCATGAAACATCGTTGGAAAGAGTTCCAATGCTGAGGGGAGAGCATCCGGCCATTCCATGGTTGATGCAGACAACACTCTCGCATGAACTTAGTGTTGATATCAAGCAGCAAGGTGGTAAAGTCGCTTGCCCGTGGAATTATCGAGAGTAAACCCAATCATTTCAGAAAGATATCTCGGGATGAAGAAACCAACCTTACGCGCTGTAAGACCATGGTTTCTCATTTTGCGTTCGTTTGAAAGATGATCAACGATGTCCGCAGCTGAACACTGCGGTTGAGATGATACATATTCAATAATCTCATTTTTCAGTCGGTTAAGTCGGGCTTGTTTTTGTACGCCATTTCCTTTCATGATTCTCATGTATAATGTGTCTTCCGCGATATAACAATGCGGCGTGGGAGTGCCGTGGGGGCCCACTGCAAGGAACCATTTCTCAACAGATATCGAGAATGTCTTTCCATTTTTTAGATGAGCCTCGGCGGAACATGTTGTCATGAAAATCACGTTGACTGATATGTGCGCAACGAGCGAAACGACCACGATTATCGTAGCAGCCATAGTTCGTGTGGATGGGAACCATGACGGTTTTCAAATCGATTTGAGTGCCCGTTACTTCAGGTGAAGAAGCACCAACACTTTCCTTATGTCCATCCCACTGAATGTCGTCTGCGGTTGGTGGGTCGAGCGGTTCTGTTTCGAAATACAGTTCACCTTCTGCTGGCCGTACTGGTTTCCATGTTCCTTTTCGACCTTGGTCAAGCCAAGCCACCATGTGCTTCATCTGTTCTACCGTTGCCATTCCAATGTGGGTTTTTTCCCACCAGCCTTCAGTTCGAGCAAGAGTGATGTGGTGAACTCCTGGTACGACCTCTCTGTTGTCCAGAGCATCAGCGTAGGTGCGGCATAGGCCCGTAATTCGAACGGTGAAGATCGGCATTGGCCCGACTCCTATGTCCTGTAAGCGGTACGGATTGGCGAGTTCACCAAGCAGCAAAAACGGTCGTCGATGAGACATTGGCGCCCCTTCATGAATTGAGAGGAGTTCATCAACGGTTCCTTTTTCAGATGTGAATGCAGAGCAGTAATCCTGTAGGTTTTGTCCAGAAAGCAAGCCTTTAGGCGCTTCATCCGGGAACATCAAGGGGAGCAATTCGCTGGAATTGAAGAAGAGCGGCTCCTTTGGTAAGGCGACCGGGGAATTGGACGGCGTGTAAGTCCAGAGTCGCGGCGAAGAGTTCTCCATGTCCACCCCTCCATGCTCTTATTCATCAATTCAGCGATTAAGCGCCGAAGACCGTTTCTTGGAGGCATTGCGGGCAGATGACTTTGATTGGCCGCACATCGGGTATTCCGAGGGCAGCACCACAACCCGGGCAGGCGATTGCCTGAGCGATGGAAGCGCGTCTCTGTGCTGCTTCTTGCGACGGGTCGTATTCAAACCGCAATTTCGATTTATCCAAGACAGCGACGGGCGGCGGGAGCGGTGGCGCTTCTTTGACTCCGGGCACAAACGGTGGCGCAGGGTTGTAAGGTTGATTCTGAGCGGGTTGAGGAGCGGTACCGTTCGGTTGCAATGCTGCCAACAACGCAGCTTCACTGATTCCGTATTGGCCCATGATTCGGTCCATTTCCAGCATTTGTTCGTAACCAGATAGAGCGCGCAATGCGGATAGAACTTGTTCTGGGACACCTGCCATGTTCACCTCAAGAACATCTGCGTTTTGATTGTTCACTTATATTGAGTCGACCGGTTTCGCCGGATGCCGGAAAGTGAAGACTTGGATGTGGAAGCCAACATGTGGTCGAAAGCCTTGAAAGAGAAGCGCGTGCGCCGGCGGAATAAGGGAGTAGTAAAGATGCCACAATCCAAGCCGCGAAAATTTACCCGTGCCGTACTATCTCGAATGACTCCAAGCGAGCGTTCAGCCACCGCCCGTTCGATTACGTGCGGTGAAACAATGACTCAGCCGCACTGGATTTGGGACGACAGTTCGATGGTCGAAGTTATTGACAGCCTTACTGAGAACAATTGGGACCATATCTTCGTCATCAATTCAGAAGGCGCGCCTCAAGGACGTATTCACGCCGTCGATGTTTTGAAAATTATTGCCCGAAAAACAGTCAACAGAGACATCGCTTGGATGCATGGAATTCCAGCACAGCAGTTGGTTAATCAACCACCTATCACCGTAAATGAAGCCACGCCCCTCCTCAAGGCAGGCGCTCTCATGCTTGCTCACGACTTGAATCAAATCGGTGTGGTCGATGCTAAAGGTGCACTCATCGGTGTTGTAGGTCACAACACTATGGCCCGTAAAATGCCGAAATTCATTCTGTGAATCAAATTCCCCAATAGCGCTCTGTTTGCGCTTGGCGGGTCCTCAACGATCGAACAATGGTCATTGCCATCCACAGCACGACAATCCAAATCATTGGGTATTGTAAATCGTCAATGATGACCGGGACGCTGAACTCGTACGATTCTCCTAGCAAGACTCGGATGGCGATGTCCAGCGCAGTATCGACAAATGAGTAAACGACCATGCCAAAGATACCGAGTACCAAAAGCCGACCAGAAAAAGAACCCCGCTTCAACCGAAGCAACATAAATCCGGCCGTGGAAGTCAAGAAAGCGATAACAATCCAGGCAAGAGCAGAATTCACAACTTCGAGCCAAACTACAGACGAACTTGCCGAGAGGACTTGAGCGCTGTATTCTCGATACCCTTCAGCTACAGCGAAAATGGCACTGAACAATGTTGCAGTCCACAGGAGTGAAGAGAACATTGCAGCATCAGCGTTGTCACGCATTTCTTGAATCACCTTGTTGACGGTGGTTTCAATTCCAGCACCCTTACTCAGCAAGTACAAGCCCGTAACAAGCGGTAACCCTCCGATTACGATGCCTCCGATTTCGTTCGGTAGCATTATTCCAAGTCCAAACAGGGCCATGACTAGACCAACTGGAATCATAATTTTTGCACGCCACTTCGGATCTTCTAATGCTTTTACAATGTAGTAGTACGTTCCTTCAATGCCTTTTGATTGTTTGACAATGATTTTCTCAACATGGTCTATACGAACTTGAGACTGAATAATTGGAAGCACCGACTCGTCCTCGGCTCCGTCCGTCACTAGAATGGCTTTGTCAGGTTGGAACGCTGCAACGACTTCCTCCAGTTGGGCTGCAACTGCTCGGTCGGATCGAATGCCGACTTTTTCATCTCCTGTAAGGATGGCAATTTCGACTTCTTCCTCTTCTGCATTGTTTTCTGCAAGGTTATCGTGTTGCGATAAGGCACCAAGAATAGCGTTTGTATCGCTTTCCTCGGGGTCTGCGATTCCAAGTTTTAGGGCTGCAGCCATCACTTGGCGGCGACCAACAACCGGCCCTCGAATTCCGGTCTTAACTCCGAGGTCATTATCTCGGTCGACGGTTAAAACAAGTGTTCGAGTCATTGGCATTCACCGGTGTATGGTGGATGCTAACCACCCACCTGTTTCAAAGTCTTCGCGCGATTGCCCGTTAATCGGATGAATCTTCAGCGTTTTCTTTCGGTTCGCTTTGACTTGAGACAAGAGCGATGGCTTGAGCCTCTGCTTGCTTATTTTTAGCCTTCCACCGTTGTGTGGCCCGAATATATTTCAGTGGATGATCAAGCCAAGGCTGATCGCATAATCGGTCGTCTCCAGGCAGCACCGGACAATTGTGATTCACCTTCAACTTCCCACAGCCAGAGGGCGTGTATGCGTGTTGATAGACGTGGTCGACTTGGTACGATGTCGTACTTTCACTGAAATCAGGAGCGCCTCTGAAGAAGCCAACACACGATTCTTTCGGGAGTGCGAGCGTCGCAGCCATCGATGCCAAGAAGAGTCGCCCGAAGTGGTTCAAGTTGACTCCGTTTGCTAACTCAGCCACAGCCTTCCTCATGCACGGGGGCCAATCGTTTTCATCAGCTCCTACTAAGGAAATAGCCTCACTTGCCTTGTTGGCCATCAAATTACGAACCATGCCAACCGGTTCTGCCAATCGCACTGCCAAATCCATGGTGATTTCACCCATTTTTTCCAGCGCTTCCTGCTCGACACCAACCTTAATTCGCTCACGCAACAATCGAGATAGTTTCGCTGATGAGCCGTATTGTGGCTCTTCAAAGAGCGTGACCCAACCATCGCGAACATCGCAATTTGGAAGCCGCCAGCGTGAACCGGTAATTTTGGGACAGATTTCAATAAAATCACTCAATCCAATCTTCCAAAGTGGACCGGATGCAGAGCGACGTTGTTGTTGAAGGGCTCCGCCATAATTTTGCGTTATGTCAGCGCTCGACGCTAAGTTTTGGCCTTCAGCACGTTGGATATTGGCAATATAGGTCCGGGCGATGACATCGAGATTTTTGTGATCTTTGATGAGAACTTGTTCCGCCCGTGCAGCCTCAGCTTGTGCCCATCGGGCAATCAACCGCTCGTCTTCAGAAGCACACACGACCAAGCGAGCATAATAGAAAGAAAAGGCTTCGATAATCCGCCCCTCTTCGGTAAATAAATCTCCACCTACGACCTCAACTCCTTCCTTTGATTGAATTGAATCGATGAGGCGAATGCGAGCACGCGAACGGGCTTTTTCCATCCAAGCACCGTCCAACAATTCGTCCAAATCGATTCCGTGTTGAACGGCCATACCCCGAATCCAATCCCCGGCTTGAGGCAGGAATGGGTATCGAGCGAACGTCACCTCGTCCACAAGCGCAGGTAGCGTTCTTGGGACGGGCATGACCATCCCAAGCGCTTCAACTGCATAAGAACTTCAACAAACTGAACGGATGTTTCATGTGGGCGAAGCCATTGCACAGAACATGCACATGGCGCCCATACCGAGTGTATTTTCAGTTCAGTCTGAAGTACGCGAAGCGTTTGGCTGGTCGGAGCACGACGATACCGAGAGTGCTGAACAGCTGTTGCGAACCTTAGAACAGCATGCGCTTTGGTCACTTGGAAAAAGGGAATTAACGCTTGAACGCCTTAGGCAACGGCTCGTCAATGCTGAACGCGTCGTGCTTTTGGGCGCAGCAGTGGAGCCTTCGGAACTCCAAAGATTCAATGAAACAAATGTTGTTTTTGTCGCAGCAGATGGAGCAGTCGGTGTGCTTCAGTCCTACGAACGTCTCGCATGCATTGTTTCTGATTTCGACGGTGCGGAACATCTCGATAAGGCGGCAGAAGCAGGTCAAACCATTGTTGCGCATGCACACGGAGACAACACCTCACGATGGAAGCGAATGCTGACAAAATGGCAGGAACATTCTCTGCCTCCTTCACTAATTCTTTCCCACCAAGTCACGAAAGAACTCCCAGGAATGTACAATTTCGGAGGATTCACAGACGGAGACCGTGCTCTATGCTTCGTGTTGTCGATGGGCGTTGCTTCCAAAAACATTGAATTGGTAGGCTTCTCTACGAAGGAAATAGGTGCTTGGTCAGCGACAACCACCCCTTCTCTTAAAATGAGAAAACTCGAATGGATGAAACGTATCGTATCCGAGTTAGGATTTGAGGAATCAATACGCAGTTGAAAACATACTGCTAAAACCTATCAGTGAGATGAATTATCATGGACAGGGGGCGCCTAAACATGATATTGTGGCCCGTCGCCCTACTTCTTGTTAACTCTCTATGGAGTGGTATTTCAGACAATGCTGCGCCGTATGAGATCAACGATTACGACCACGCAATCGAGGAAAGAACCGTTTCTCTTGGTGGAGTGTTTGGGCAAGATAGGCCCATGCCATCGACGTTTGAGTTTGAATTCGAAGCACTCACTTCTGATCAAGGCTCAATTGGATGGGAAATCATCGACAAACAAGGGCAAGTTGTTGCGCAGTGGTCTGGGGAACTCGGTGAAGAGACGCCAAATTGGAACGGCGATCTCATGCCGGGAACCTATGTGGTGAAGACGAACACCGACCCAGGCATCATAACCGAACAGACGCTTTACATTCAGCCGTTTGCATCCTATTCCCTCGAGGGCCACGTACTCCTTTCTTCGATGCTAATCCTGTTTGCTTTGGGAGAAACCATTGTCCGAAAGAAAGGTGGAGAGTACTTTGCTAAGAAAAAAGAGAATGCTCCTAAATCCTCGGTTCAAGTTCCCTTCTCAAAGGCAAGAGCGGGAATGCCTGAAGAGGATTTGGCTTTGCTTGATGACTCGCCATGGCGCACTCCTAAAGGCCTCTAAAGAGGCAATGCGTCACGAATTCCACGCCTTATCTATCACACCCCCTGTGTTTCAAATGCCGATTTCTGTGAAACAGAAGTATAAATGCGCTCTTGAGAAATAGGCTAGACATGGGCCTGTCATTCCTCATCATTGGTGCAAGCAGCGATATCGCTCTTGAACTTGGACAGACCCTCTTGGATAAAGGGCATACAATCACCCTCCTTGCACGAGATTTTGAACGCGTACAACCGCTCGTAGACCAAGGCGCCCATTTGATTCATGGCGACGCGTTGGACAAGGAAACAGTCCAGTCAGCAGTCGATAAGGCCAAAGAAGCAGGGGAAGGTTCGATTGCAGGGGTTGCACATCTTGTTGGTTCTCTCGTTCTACGACCTCCTCACGCACTTGCACTCGACGCTTTTAATGAGGTCATTCATACCAACCTTTCAAGCGCTTTTCTAACCCTTTCAATCGCCTGTAAAACCATGCTTCGCAGCGGCGGTGGACGGCTTGTATTCACCTCGAGTGTGGCAGCATCTCTCGGTATGACGAATCACGAAGCGATTGCCGCTGCCAAGGGTGGAGTCGAAGCAATGGTGCGTTCTGCAGCCTCGACATACAGTCAACGCAACATTCGTCTGAACGTCGTCGCCCCAGGTCTTACAGAGACAAGGTTGGCAGCGACATTACTTCGTTCAGACGCCATCAGGGAGGCAGCGTTGAGCAAAATTCCTCTTAAGAGAATCAATCAAAAACAAGAAGTAGCGGCAACCATGCAGTGGTTGTTGTGCGATGCGCCGGACAACATTACCGGCCAGGTGTTCCATCTTGACGGTGGTATGAGTCAAATCAGTGGGTGATGCAATGGAATGGAAAAATGCTGTGAAGACAAAACGCTTGAAACCTGGGAAAACCAAGATGGTGACCTTTGGTGTCAAAACAGTCATGGTTGGGCAAATTGGCGATGATTATTTTGCTACCGAAGGGCTGTGCCGCCATATGCGCTGGCCACTTGCTTGGGGTGCTAAAATCGAAGACGGTTGTATCCGATGCCCATTGCACCAGACGACCTACCAAATCGAGGATGGAGGAGTAACCGAATGGTCACCATTCCCGCTTTTCCCCCCGTACGGTAAGTTGCTTGGTAAATTATCCAAACAAAAAGATTTGAAAATCTACGAGACCCGAGTCGATGGAGACTACGTCCAAATCTCGATTTGAGCTCAAATCTTCAGATTTGCTTGGCGGGCAAGCAACACAATTCTCATGCTGTGTTCAAGCATGGCAGCATTTGCCCACGCTTGGTCGAGATTGGCCCCAACTGCATAAGCGCCCATTCCTCGAACAACAACACAGCGCATGCCGCCTTGGTACAATGCCTCAGTAATTTGCTTAAGGAAGTCCGCAGGGTCGCCGTCATCAGGGTCAACAATGATAACATTGCCAAGTTGCTCTTTTCCAAGAACGTCGATTGGTTGAACCAAGACGAGATCTTTCTCACAACTTGCTGCGGTGGTATACGGGCCGTGCGAGTGGATAACCGCTGCGGGGCCGCCAGTCACGGTACTGCTTGCTAAGGCAAGAATTACTTCCAATGTTCTCCAATCTGCTGGAGCGCCTCGAGGTGCCGCCTTTCCAAGGAACCCTGCACACAATCCTCGCTCATCAAGCCGTGGTAACAATACCCTGTTTCGGGTCGATACCATGATACCTAGATTGTCTGGGTGCAACATTGCGATTGTGCCCATTGTAGCCCGAATAAGTTGTTCTCTGTCGAGTTGTCGAGCGAGACGGGCAAAGTCGCTTACAATGTGAGCGGCGATGACAATATCTTCGATGACCGCAGGCGGCATTGGGGGCGTTTCGAGTTCTTCGATAACATCAACCGCTCCAGCCATTGACATTCGTAGCCGTTCGACTTCAGCATTGAGGCGTGCAATTTCTTGTTCTGCTAGCACCTGTTGCTCATCGATTGGATGAACACCCATCTCCTGGACGGGTAATTCTTGAACAGATTTTACCTCTTCATCGACGGTTTCTGGTTGCTTTGAAGAAGGCTCATCAGCCTCTTCTGCCGAGGATTCCTCGTGTTCAGGAGTGCTTTCGACTTTTTCGTTAACCTCTTCGGCTGGAGCTACTTCCTCAAGTTCTGATGGGGATTCAGAAGGTACCTCATCCGTTGTTGGAACTTCTTCCAAAATGCCTTCCTCAATAACCGGTTCAGTGATTTGTTCGTTTTCAGTATGCTGCTCAGAGGGAGGGCTTGACGGTGGATTTGACGGTGGGCCGGATGGTGGGCCAGACGCCGGACCAGAAGGTGGGCTCGAAGTTTCAGATTCCTCCTCACTTGGTTCGGACTTTTCATCAACTTCTTCCTCGGACTCTGACGGTGAATCCGATGGGGGGCCAGAAGGTGGGCCGGATGGTGGGCCGGATGGTGGGCCAGA